>JAEEGL010865848.1_pt1 | contig 14098 bp, 5 predicted proteins | sample 9134231 | NCBI WGS metagenome assembly JAEEGL01 (sample SAMN16246548, study PRJNA631951) | gut metagenome | biome: gut microbiome; feature: rumen; material: fiber-attached | host: Bos | place: Iran: Karaj | collected 2018-10 | reverse complement strand
GTGTTGACAGGGTTTATAAACGGGGAAAACGCATTCATGCTGGTCGAATGTGTTTTCCCCGTCTTTAATACCGCGACAACGATAGGAATGGTTACGAGCGGCTTGCCGCGAAGTTTGAATGGATAGCGTGCCCGGTCGCCCTGAAAAAAGAAAGAAATGGGACTCAAAAATCACCAACATCACACATAAAAATGGAAGAGAAGTAACCCCTTCCAATCGGAATGTATCTGCCTGACGGAGGCCTCCATCTCCTTGCCATGGATGCAGATGGTTGCGCTGTCCATTGCCATTCTTCCAACCGCCAAAACAAGCCCCTCAAAACAAGTCCAACTCACTGATTGTCAATATCTTGCCCACGGTCAAAAAGAAACACTTGTAACTTGCTGGTTTTCAATATCTTGCCCTTTTTCTCCCCCTTATATATATAATGCAAGAAAGAAAGAGTCATTCATATATATATATACCCACACCCACCACCCCCGATGTGAGGGGGTGGGTACGGGGGTAAAAGAAATAGGATAATCAGCTGTTGGCAAAGACACGAATATCTACCTGCTTGAGGGTGGAGGTCACGTTGTCGAGGGAAGAGAGGTTCTGCGTCAGGCCTCCGATGCCCGTGCCGAACTGCAGTACCTTGTTGTACATTTCCGACCATGCGGAGGCGGCGGAGCCGATGTTCTGCGCGTGTTCCTTGAGGTACTGCCTCAGTTCCTTGATTTTCTTGGCGTGGGAGATGTACTCGTCCGAACCGATGACCATGCGGTTCTGCTCGTTCACGAGCTTGTTCATCTCGGAACGAATCTGCTTGACGGAGGCCTCCACCTCCTTGCCGTTGATGTAGATGGTTACCCTGCGGGTGCTGCTCTTTGCCATAAACGTTAAGTTTGTGGCAAAGATGGCCTAAACATCCGTCACGGTTAGGGACGTTAAAAGAAAAACGCATTCATGCTGGTCGAATGCGTTTTTCTGTTTCCTTAATACCGCGACAACGATAGAAGCGGTTATGAGCACGAAGTGTGAAATTTGAACGGATAGCGTGCCCGGTCGCCCTGAAAAGAAGAAAATAACTCTTAAATAACCAACATCATCAAGAAAGCAGGTGACTCGATACAACTATAATTAATGACAAAAAACATTAGTGAAAATAATTATGATTTCGATATAATTGGTAAATAGTATTTATCATTTGTTGCCTCCTTTTAGATGTCAAATAATAATGTCCAATATCCTTATAGTAAATGCTGCTTGGTACTAAATATTTATTTTTTGTTTTAATAATTAAAAAATGATAATTTCTTTCTATTTCAAAATTCAAGCTCTGTATGTCAGACCACTCAATGCTAACTTCTTTCAGTCTCACCTTTTTCTCATCTTTAAAACAATCAACATTTTGAATTATAATACAGTCAGCATTTGTTTTTAGAGTTTCTCTTAAATAGGGAATTTCTTTATATATGATATATGCGAAAAGAAATACAATTATTGTTGCAACCTCCCAATTTGTAGAAATAGATATTAAACAAACCACACCACCACCCAGAATAAACGTAGGAATTGGTGTAACGGGCTTAAAGCACATTGAAGTATGTTCCATTAACAAGATGATTTGGTTATCTCATACTGTTCAATCCATTTGTACTTTCGCGGTCACTTGCCGCGTTTGCTGCCTCAACAGCCTTTTTCTTTACCTCATTTTCAAAACCAACTTGTTTTTGATAATTTTGAAATCTTTGTTCTGTTTCTCTGTTAATTTGGGTTTTAGTTGAATGTCCATTAACATAACCTTTTTGTTTCATTTCCGCTTTGACTTCAGCGTTAATAGTACTTTTTGCTGCTGAAACTTGTTGACTAGGTTTTGTAACCGCACTTTTGGCTTTACTTGCCATTCCTGAACTTGCTCCTCCTATTACACCTGAAATGCCGACTTCAACATAATCAACCTTATCCTTGTTTCCAAATGCCACGTTAATGCGTTGTTCAACATAATTTCCAGCAGCACTTGCCAATCCTCTGGCAAGAGGATTTTCGGCAGTTACTGCTCCTGTCACAGCACCGCCTACTGCTGCAGCAAAGACTTCAGAACCCGATTTATGTTCAATGACAGCGCATGTTGCATTAACAGCAGCTCCAACAGCTGCACCTATTAGGGCACGTATAGGACCTTCACCATTGGGGTCTTTTAACTTCAAAGGATTGTCTGAACAATAGTTATATGGTGAAATAGAAAGGAACTCATCAGCTAAGGGGTCCACGCTCAGCCAAATACTTAAATCCGAAGAATAGTACCGAGCTCCAAAGTAGGAATATCCTGTTTCTGCGTCTTTCTCCTTGGCACTAAAAGTGTACATGGCATGCCAATCGGTGCTTCTTTGTCTTACAAAATCCTCTCCCCAAGGCAGATAATGCAAGTGTTCAACGGCTTTGCCATCAGAGAATGTGATCCAACTGCTGCTGCCCAAGTGGTCGGGGTGGTACCAGTAAGCCTCGCAGGTGTCCTTCTGACGGTTGGTGAGAGTAATGAGATAAGAAAGTTGGGCTGTGGTGTCCGTAATGGCGGGATTGAGCGCCAGCAAGAGGCTGTCGGCGCGGCGCACCTTGCGGTTGGCCGTGGCGGTGTCCGTCACGGGTGATGCCAACGTGGAGAAATTGCCGCGACCAATCTGCGAGGTGATGCGCTCTTGGACTATCTTTAATTCAGCAGGTTTAGACGAATATTTCATTTGGGTCATTTGTTCGATTCAGGGTCATTGTGATTGAGAGTACGACGCACACACTTTTTGCATATGGTTTTTGAGATAAATTGTATCAATAATAGCGTTAATTCAGACAAAACAGCCGGTATATTGACAAAGCCAATTAGCATAACATCGTTCATTGGAACAATGCGCCAAAAAAATAAAGATAAAATTACAGATATAATTAATGCAATAATAATCACTAAAAAGGAAGAGAAATTCGCTTTGCCAATTAGCCAAAATCTGACAAGAGCCCCTATTAAATACACTATTGATCCCAAATAAATTTGGAGTAAGAAAATATCAAAATAAGAATAATACATATTCATGGTAAATAACAATCATTCTTTGACTGGGTCATACGTGATTTTGGTAAATTTTTTTTGGTATTCTTTAATTATGCTTATGGGTCGAGGATCAAGAATCACAGGGGCTTTCTTTTTCACTTCTGAATCCTGTTTGATTACATCATCTGCGAAAGTTCCACAATTATTAAAAAATACATCATAGCTTTTTCTTTTCGGATCGCTATTTTCATTTAGTCTTTGTTTGGCATACTCATTCATCTCCTTAAATTTATCACTTTCAACGTAGGCACCTTCTATTTTCCCTCCATGTCCTGCTTTATTTGAAATTTGCTTTAAGACTTTATTTAAGGATTCTTGCGTCGGTTTCCCATCTTTCCCAATTTCTACATTTGAGATAGTAATTTTTCGAACCTCTCCTTTCCCTTCTTTGTCGTATCGTCCATATTCATAATATTTTGTTAGCCCTGTTTTATTGTCAATCAAAAGAACGCCAGCGTGGCCTAAATGCTTATATTTCTTTTTACCTACAGTAATTTCATAGTCTGGGAATGCAATATACACCGCATCTTCACCATCAGGATCGAATAAGACAACAGGGCTGTTTTTACAGTAAACATACGGGCTCAGCGACGGATATTTCGAGGCTTGCGGATCAACGCTCAGCCAGATGCCCAGGTTGCTGCTGTAATACCGTGAGCCAAAGTAGGAGTAGCCAGTTTCTGTATCCTTTTCTTTGGCGGAGAAGGTGTACATGGCGTTCCAGTTGGTGCTGCGCTGATCCACAAAGTCCTCGCCCCACGGAAGGTAGTGCAGATGCTGCACGGCGGAGCCATCGGTGTAGGTTATCCAGGAAGACGAACCGAGGTGGTCGGGGTGATACCAGTAGCAGTCGGGTTCGTTTTCGTGCTGATATGGGGATAGGTTGGCGTATGAGTACAGAATGTTCAGCGAATCAAACACCACATTGGGGTATGTCCAAAGGCACTCATATACCACATGGTCAAGTTGCCATTCAATAGTGTCATACTTGGCGAGAAAAACTTCCTCCGTGGTCCAGGATTCCTGCCATAGGGGATTATTCAAAGATACTGATGATTCCCGATAAGCCGCCAAGTTCGACAGGAACAAGTTTACGGAATCCATGCCCGCACCAGTCCTGCTGGCCACACGCTCGCTCTCGGCATAGTAGTGCTTGGTGTAACCCTTGGGGGTGGCCACCAAGTACGGGGAGACATAGAGTGTCGGGTTGTTCAGAACAGAATAAGTGGCCCAGTGACCTTGGATGTTTTGGGTCACTAATCTGCTGGTTCGCTTGTATGTGCGTTCGCCGCCCGCATCGTACTGGTAGATGCCCATGCCGTTGCAGTCGGAGAAAGCAGTAAGTCTGTTTTCCTCGTCCCAGCAGAGGAACCGTTCACAACTGTTCTCGTCCTGGTGATAGACCATGTTGCCCGCCGCGTCCCAGTCGAAGAATTGATTTCCCGAAGAACCGCTAATGCTCGTGACAACGTTCGGCTGTGAGGAATTGTAATAATAGGTGTTGTTGTAGCTGACCGTGTTTGTGTTTCCCAAGTGGTTCAACACATCGGCATACACCAGTTTCTGCGCAATCCTCCCGTTGTTGTGGTACCCCATCGACACATTGAACCCAAGTTGGTTGCCACCCCAGTCTCCGTAAGCCGATGAAAGCCTGTACTGCTGATCATAATAATAGTGGCTGTTATAGTCGCCGCCGAGACCGTTGGGCAGCATCGTGGCAGTGTTGGCGATGTCCGTGATATTGCCGACATCGTCGTAGGTGTACCCGATGCTCTGCATGGTGTCCCCGTTAGCGTCCCAGCTGCTCAGGTGCGACAGGCGCAGCAGGGAGTCGTATGCAAAATGGGTGCGTGTGCCGTTTCCGTATGACACCGAATCTTTCAGCTCAAAGCGGTTGTAGCGGATGTCTGATATATAGACGCGCGGACTCCCACCCTTGTGCCCGTGGATGCTCTGAAGCATACCGCCCTTGTTGTACTCATAACAAACCACCTCCCCGTCGGGGTAGGTCATGCTGTCGATGCGGTTCCAGGAATCGTAGGCATATCGCATACGGAAGGTGTAAGGTACCGACTCATACGGCAAAACAAACGTGCGCGTGTTCTCCGTCAGCTCACCCAACTTGCCGTACTTGAAAGTCTGCCAGCCTGATGCATCCTCTTGGAACAATATTTTCCCCGCGCAGTTATCAGCAGCGCCAAACGCACCATATACGTAGTGGACGTTGTTGGCCGGATAGCGTGGATAAACGATGTCTGTGAGCAGGTTGTAGTGGTACCGGTTACGTACCGTGTCGCCATTGCCGTTGACATGGTATGTCACATTACCCGCCGGATCGTACTTGTACCAGTCTTCGCCCGCGTCAGGATGGGTACGGTGTACCATCCTGCCAAGTTTGTCGTATTCATAATAGGTGATGTTGCCGTCAGGATCCTCGCTTTCCTCCAGCCGTCCCAGCGGGTCGTAGCGGAAAATTGTCTCTGTGTTGTCGGGTGCGACACGGGCTATCTCCTGCCCAAAGGTGCCTTTGCTCACCAAGGTGCTGTTGCCGTTGGCATCGGTTGTATAGGTGCCGAAAAGCAGTCTGTTATTCCTGAAGTCGATATAGTAGTCCATAGTGGTGGTATATCCGTAGGGCTGTTGCGTCACCCGCTTCTGCCTGTCCATCATGTCGTATTCCATGACGGTCGCCGTACCCGATGTCACAGAGTCATTGTAAACACTTTCCGTCCCCAGATTTTCCGAGAACGGATGATATTGCGCCACAGTCCTGCCAAAGCAGTCATATACAATCTTGCCTGTTATCAGGCTCACCTCCTGTCCGCCAATCTCCGCGTCTTTCTTGGTCTGCATCAAGCGCCCCATGCCATCGGTAATCAATGTCGTCCTGATGGGGTTGTTGGGACGTTTTCGGTCATAGTGGAACGTATATGCGTAAGAGTATGGGTTGGGGCTGTTATTCGACACAGTCAATTTCCCGAAGTTGTGAGGATGATACTCCATCCGTATAGTGTAGGGAGCGGTTCCCTGTTCGTAGGGGGCGGTGATGGTCACTGTCCTGCCGAGGCTGTCATACCCGTACCACATCTCATTGCCGTTGATGTCCACGGTTCTGGTCAGTTTGCCGAAACGGTAGTCATACTCGGAGGTGGAATAATAGCCAAGGGATGTGTTGTCCACACGTGTCGGGTAGGAATGGACCGTATTGTCATACTGATACTGCATTACCAACCGTTGCCCAGAAACATTGGCGGGCATGGTTACAGAGACCATATTCCCGAACGTGTCATAGCTGAAGTCATAGCGGGCGGTGTCCATGTCCCCATGTAGAAACAGAGTCTCTAACCTGCCTGTGTTAAGATAGTAGGCGGCCGTCCTTTTCTGCAACAGGCTGTCCTCATCGTCATAGACTTCAATGCTTTCGGGAAGTGCGACCATGTTGTGAGGCATGTTCTGCGCATAGCTGATTTCCGCCCTGAAGTATTCCTCCCAAGTGTCGATGCTGCCGTAATGGATAAGTTTTGTCACATTGCGGTATTGGTCGTACTCCCGCTCCATCATAGAGGTGATCTGCGGTGTCGCCTCTCCTTCGTACCAATTGGTGATGTCAACTTCCTTTTTCACATAAATATCTGTGCGGGCACAGCCGTTATCCTCCACCACACTTCCAGCATAGCTGTACAAGGTGTCGCTATAAAGATGCTCCACATACGGATTGTCATCTGCATCATAAACACAGTCACGGGTCTTGCGTCCACGCTTGGAGAAGTCACTGTTGTTGAACTCTTCCACCGTATAACGATAAACATTGTCATTGTCATCGGTGTTATGCTGGTAGGTCGTCACGCGCCCGTAACCATAGTCCATCCGTTCATGGCGGTTGTACCGAGGGGTCTCATATTCAAATGTGGTATATGTGCGGTTACCTCCAACGGGGCAGGTGTCCACATTGTTACGGGTCTCCACACTGGCCAGGTTCCAACTGCGCTGCGGCTTGTCATAGCATGCCAGCGGCATGTTGTAGTCCAGTTCAATGGTGCTGCCCGTGAAGTTGGTGACTTTGCGCAGCAGGTTGGTCTTGCCGGACTGGTTGTAGCGCACGGTCATGCTGCTTTCGTTCCGGGAGGTCACATAATCCACGTATCCGTCACCGTTGATGTCGGTAAGCTGGATGCTGTCCTTGCTGAAAGTACGGCTATATGGCGATCCGGATATTCCCACACAAACCTTGAGGGCGGAAAAAAAGGTGAAACCGAGCGTGACGGACGCATCCGCCGACTCGCTGAACGAACGGCCAAAGCTGATTGCGGATGCACCGCTGACGTATTCTGAAGAGTCCCAACTTCCGTTTCCCCGATTGTAGCTGACATACAGATTCCCGTTGTATTTCTCAACCATGTCAGGCAGACCGTCGCCGTTGAAGTCCATTAGCATCCGTTCTGTTTCATTACGGGAGAAATTAACGCCTAATCCGCCGCCGATACTGGCCTGTCCAATATTGAAACTGCCGCCGATACTGAGACCGAAGTTTTGGCTGCTGCCTTCGCGCACGTCAGGAACCTGGTACGTCTCTTTGGAAAGAAAACCGTAGCCTGTGTTCAAGTACACCCCAAGTCCGCTATTCTGCCTGACAACCTTGTCGGGAAGACCGTCCCCGTTCATGTCCATCCATGTCATGGAAGTCCCATCGTTACCGTGGCCAAAATTGCCGCCGAAATTGCTCGCCCCATCGAAACTAATCTTGGAGTTTTTGGGATTGTTGGAGGCACACCTTGAAGGCATCTCGAAACTGCCCCCGAAATTTGTACCACCCGATTCAGTTTCAGATCTTGTGATGCCGTTCTCAAATATGCCCATAGGCTTCACACCCCCTATTCCGCCCCATGGTTGGGAATATTGCACTTGCGAGGGTCCGATCACATCCGGATAGCGGTCGCCGTTCAAGTCCATGTAGTCAGTGAGAACAAGATTGTATCCTTCCGAGACTGATTCACCCATAGAGAACGGGACTCCAGGCGCGGAAAGACTTAACGAGTGGTTCTTTATCTTGGAGTAGTTCTGCTTGCGAACGGTCTTGACATCCTGTCCTTGCGCCACCACAGGTACAGGATGGTCATAGTCCTCAATGTCCACAGTGTTTGTGTCGGTGTAATAGCCTGGCATCCGGGTGTTACACATGGTACTTCCTGTGACGTAGTTGATGTTGCCGTAGCCAATCCATGCCTGGTGCTGGAAATCGGGTTCCATCTCCACCCAACTTGTCTTCAGCGACAATGGACTGTATAGCGTGTCGGCTGAGAGGGTCTCCAACATATCGGAGCTTTCCCGCACGTGGGTGCTGTCCTGGTTTGTCATGTGGAACCCCTCTATTTTCCTTCTTCTCTTGTTTGCCTTGTTGGATTTGTCGGGATAGTTGTCCCAGCTTGCAGCAAGTTTCTCCAAGTGGATAATGTCATCGTGGATGATAGTTCCGTCAGGCAAAGTGTCGTTGTTATGATATGCGAATTGTCCCCAGCCTCTGTACAGAGGTCCGAAAAGGCGATGATAGACAGAGTCGAGAACCGTACCTGTATGGTTTTTCATTTGCATATCCACCTGAGGGTAACATTCAATTGTGTCTCTTCGGGTGCCGTTATCCACATAATAGTTGATATGGGGCGTTATACGAACAAGACTCCACGGGAATTTTTTGTTCTTACATGTCACATAGATTTTAACATGGTGGTTTTCAGGAATGTGTGTGTTGGCCAAGGGAGACCAAGGAACGTTGTTCATGTTGTTTGCCAGCGTGTATTTGCTTCTGCAAGAAGAACAGACATAACCAGTTGTGTCCACAACATCCACATACAAAGTGGCTTTTGCCGAGGTGAGATTTGGATATATGGTTCCCGTGCTGATTCGAAATGACACATCCATCCTATTGTTACCTGTAGGATCAGGCTTCCCCGCCCCGAAACATTTGTTTCCGGATACCACGAAATCCTTGTCGGAATAGTAAATATCACTTGATCCTTGGTACTGAACAGCCTGCTGCCAGTACACGTTGTCAAAGTCGTGATTTTCGCCGGAGACGAGCCTGAATAGAATAAGATCGTTTTCGCGAACGGTTGCTGTCTTTACCGAAGAATGCATGGAATAGTCGGAGGCACCGATGCTACCCGTGTCCAAAATGGAAGTGTTCAAAGGCGAAGAAGCCGATAGTGTGTGGTTTGTGGTCACACCGACTCCGCTGCTATGCTGGATGGCAAAAGACACTCCGTCGCATGTCTTCGACTGCTGGCGGCTGACGGAATTGTCCTCTATCAGGCGGATGTTCGAAGTTATGATGATGTCGCCGTCTTTGGGTGCAACCCACACTCTGACTGCTTCCAAGTCCGGGTCCCGTTCTAAAATCTCGGATGCCGCATCGGAGGTCGGGAAGGGAGTGCATGACACCAGCACCCTCCGATAGATGTCTATCCGCTCTATATGTTCCGGCATCCGTGCGTAATAACCGTATTCGCAGCGGTATTCGCCAGTCCTTTCCAGTGAGTCGGCATAGCGCAATACAGGAAACCAAAGAGCAGTGTCTTCTGCACTTATGATGGGTTTCAGCCATAATGTGCTGTCCAAAACCCACTCGTACTGACACACAATACTGTCACTCACCTCCCCATTGAAAATAATCCCTCCGCAAGTATCGGTGGTCGTATGCACAAATGCGCTGTCATTGCCTGTACCTGTATTTTCGGCGGAGATGGTGTAGTAGTTGCGGAATTTGACAATTCCGTCCCTTTCAGTGACATTGAACAGCACTCCACCGTCCGTGATTAAATCAGGCAGCCCGTCCGCATTCACGTCAGCGAAATATACGGATGTTGTGGACTTTGTGGTCGGCCAGCTGCCGCTGTAGGCCAGCCCGATGGAAAGCTGAAGTCCCCAGGAAGTAGTGCTGCTCACTTCAGAAAGGAAATTCCGGATGCTTTGAGGATTCGTCGGGTCTGAATAGTCTTTTAGTTCGTGTTCCTCTGTATCGTAATGAAAGTGGAACTCCGAATCTGCGATGTGCCTGCGATAGAACAGTTTTTTTCCCTTCTTATAGACCTTGTCCGCCAGTCCATCCCCGTCAAGGTCTATGAGGGTGAGGGCACCTTCGCTTTTGGAACGGCTGTAGTTGAAATTACCTCCCACACTTACCGTGGTCAGAGGCACCACGGGACCGGCACCCACGGTCGCCGTGCCCCCGATATTCCAGCTCTTTCCCCGTGTGCCGCCCAATGCCGTGGCTTTTGTCCCAATGTTTCCGCTGGTAACAAATGTGGACTTTATATCATCATCAATCAGTGATAGGGACACGGTATCTCCGAAAATCCGACTTGGTTCAGGGAGGTCGTAATAGTCGAAATGAGTAGTGACGATGGTGTCAGATACACCCAGTTCTTTCAGGTAATTGCAGGGAAGTGCCCCTGTGGATGTTTTGTACAATTGCACGACATCCGTAAGGCGGGTTTTGAAGTTGCTTGTCCTGTCGCATTCGGTTTTGAAAAAATAGTGTCTTATTGTTCTTCCATTAAAACATACGGCGATATTGCAAAGTGTGGAAGCAGTCACCTCTTTGAATCCCTTGTTGTTCGAGACAGCCACGTCAGTGCGATCCTGTTCCCGTGTGAATAATATCGTGTATCTGCCAGGGTCGCTATCCTTTACCGTATATCGTATCGTGTCAATGTATATCTGGCGCCCCACGTTGGGACTTCCCTGCACGCCATTGTGGTATTCGATGCTGTATATATACCTCACACTGTTGCCGAAGGGATCGACACTCTCGGCCAAAGCCCAGTGTGCTATCGGACCCGTGAGGTTTGTGGCTCCAGCCCGTAACACACAACTGTTGTTCACAGTTCCATCAGATGCGTACTTGCCGTAGTAATCCGTCACACCATTCTTGTGCGTTACTGTCCACCAATAGTTGCCAGGACCTGTCCCATGCCGGACAATGCTGTCAAAAGCCTCGTTTTTGCGGGGAAAGAACTGTTCGTAACCATCTTGGTCAAGGTCATGACGGTTCGTCCAATTTTTTGTGCGGTGCGGCATTTCACGAAAGTTGCCGTTTCCGTCTTTGGTCACCAGTTGCTCACCCTCATAGACATACACTTCGCTCTCCTTGCTCTGGTCATATCTCGGCACGCCCCAGCGCGTTTCCACGGTGATGGAGGGGATTGAGATGTCCCAGCCCACGCCGAGCCAGCCGTTACCGCCGCCGCTGCTGTAGGTCAGCGCGAGGTTGGGCTGCATTCCCTGCCGCCCGGCGGGAATCTCAATAGGATAACTCAGGTTGGCTGTGCCGCTGTTGTTGGCTGTGGGCGGCTGCATCAGTGTCAGGCCCTCTAACGGGTCGGCGGCCTTCAGTTCCTTGATGCTCGTGGGCGTGTAGGCCGAGGTCTCCGGCATTTCAGGGGTCTTCAGCACCGCGTTGATGAAATCAAGCGGGGAATCACCGCCGCCCTCGCCCTGCGAGGCGAACGACATCATGTCCTGCACCTGCGCGAGCGCGTCCTGCGGATTGGCCAAGTCATTCTGCGTGTGGGGCAGTCCCTTCTCCCACGGCCTGAACCGCGAGCAGACCAGCAACTCCGCCTCGTTCACGGAATCGCGCTGGATGGCAATCCATCTGTGGTATTGCCTGTCATAGACGTAGGTCTGTATGTCGTCCTCGGTGAAGCCTTGCGGCAGCAGTGAGGGGTCGTAAGGCACGGCAATGGAGAACTCGCCCGGGCGGGGGTTCACCCTGTAGCCTGCCGTCTGACCGTTTCCGTCAAACCCTCCCGTCACGTTCACCATGCCCGCGTCAAGCGGCGGAAGCTGCACAGGGGTTAGTTCCATCATTGCGCTCGTTGCCAGCATGGCAGGCGGTGCGCCCAATGGGGAACCAGCTTCAGGCAATGCGGAAAGACTTTCAGCCGTTGGATTCGCCTCTAACAGAGGGGCAACGGCACTGCCCGTGTTGTCTTCTTGAAGCACGGACAGCATTCCGTCTCCTGCACCGTTCCAAGCATTTGGGGCAGGATTGTAGCTGTATGTCCTGTAGGAGCGGGTTGAATACTGGTTGTTCGCCGTGTCAAGTGAGAACAGGGCGAGAATGATGGCGGCCAGCACCGCGATTATGGTGAGTAGATATTGTTTCATGCTAATACTTTTCTTGTTGGTTTATGCCTGATTCTTATGAAATGCTATGAAATAATATGGGGGTTAGTTGACCACCATTTTGAGGGTCTTGTGCTCGGAAGGAGAGGTGATGTCGATAAGATAGTGTCCTGCGGTCGGTACTGAGTTCTTAAAACGGTATGCGTACTGGCCCTTGCCGTTCATGGTGAGCAGGAGTTTTCCGTCAGAGTCGTAAACCGTGACGGTCACGTCCTGCGCTTCGGGATAGGCGATTTCCACGGTAAAGTTCCCGTGGTTGGGATTAGGCAGCAGGCGATACTGCGGGGCGGTGGATTCCTCACTCCGCAGTTGTGCGGACTTCAATGCCTGCTGCTGGCTCGCATCTGTGCTTTGTTCGGTACTGGTTTGTCCCGTGCCGCCGCTTTGGGTACCGTTCACCGCCAATGCCTTCGGCGTACCCATGGTGTCCGGCATCGTCACGGCGAGGCAGAAGAAATCGCGACCGCTTTGGTCGGTGTCCCAATGTACATTATTGTATATGTAGTGTCCGAGGCTGTCCAAGCCGGTGGACTGCACTTGTTCGGTCTCCCCTGCGGGGAACTCGCCCGTGCCGCTGCGGTCGATCAGGAGGACAGGCGCGATGCTGTCCTGCACAGCGGCGGTGTCCAAAAGGATGAACGTGCCGTAGGTGTAGGCACCGCCCGTCACCTGCACCATACTGCGCCCGATGACCTCGTAGGTCTCGCCGCTCTGCGTGTAGATTTCAGAAACGGCGGGCAGGATGCCGTCCATGCCGAAGATGATGAAATCGCCGTCGGCAATAGCGGAGGCATTCTCTTCGTTGGTTTGTGCCAACTGGTTGATGCCAAAAACTATCTGACCGTCGGCAAAATACGTCTGTTTTTGGTACAACCCCACCGAGTCATCCCTGCCAAGACCCGCGATGGAGGTGCAGTAGTCGGGATAATGGGTGTAGTCCCATATCACGTTGTGGCGGCTGTCAAGGTAGTCGGTCTGCGCGAGGGTCACGCCATATTTCACAGCCAGATAGCTGATCCATTGGATGACAGCGGTGTCGCTGATCCGGTGGTCGAAGTACATGGCCTCGGCGATGCGCCCGTACAGCGGCAACGAATCCGCCGTGCAGAGGCTGAGCGTGGGGGCACACACCTCGGGTGTCCGCCACGACTGCGCGAGGTAGTTGATGACGGGCTTCAGACGGTTGGCCGTGTCGTAGGTGATTTGTCCGTTGTCGTTGAGGATGCGCTGTGTGGTTTGTCCGATGCGCTTGGCGGTGTCAAGCTGCACCTGCCACAGGGCGTTCTCATTGGCGGTGTCGTATGTCTCATAGACCACAATCACGTCCGACTGCCGGGAGTCGTTGATGCCTAACGGCAGGGTGAATGTCTCCACCCCGCCAACCTCGAAACACTTGTTGAAGTTCATGCGGGAGAACGCGGCGGGCATGGCTCCCGAAGACGGCATGGCGTTGTATCCGTTGCCGGACACGTCAATCCACGATGACGCATTCAGCACTGCGCTGTCGGCGCGAAGCCACGCGGTTGGGTGCTGGATTTGGGCGGAACAAAACAAAGCCAATATACTGATAACAAGGGTGTTTATTGATTTTTTCATACTTGATGGGCTTTTGAAATTAACGTAGCAAAAGTACAAAAAATCACCACGAAAACCAATTGTATGAGGGAAGGCTATAAAAAAAATGTATTTTTGCCACGGATATGCCGCAGCATATTCACTTTAAAATCCCTGCATCGCCATGCTTTTTGTCGGTGCTTTTTTGAACCTAATTTGTATCCCGTATATCAATGATTAAGTGTAAAAAATTGATTTATAATAAAATATCAAGTTCAT
>JAEEGL010854149.1_pt1 | contig 14098 bp, 15 predicted proteins | sample 9134231 | NCBI WGS metagenome assembly JAEEGL01 (sample SAMN16246548, study PRJNA631951) | gut metagenome | biome: gut microbiome; feature: rumen; material: fiber-attached | host: Bos | place: Iran: Karaj | collected 2018-10 | reverse complement strand
TGAGAAGCTGAAGGAGCTCATCCCCCGCCAGCAGTTCGATATTGCCGTACAGGCAGCCATCGGTGCCAAGATCATTGCCCGTGAGACCATCAAGCAAGTGCGCAAGGACGTTACCGCCAAGTGTTATGGAGGTGATGTGAGCCGTAAGCGCAAGCTGTTGGAGAAGCAGAAGCGAGGCAAGAAGCGCATGAAGCAGATTGGCAATGTGGAAGTGCCACAGAAGGCCTTCCTCGCTGTGCTGAAGCTGGATTAACTATAAGATTATCAATACGGTTAGCAGAAGACAATCCATACAACGAATGATGGGCATGGGAGCCCTCATCGCCACATCCGAACTACCAGCTTTGGCAGAAGACAAACCCTCAAGTGCAAAGTTTCAAAGAAGAGGTAAAGAAAGGATTACCTATCGTATTGTGCATGCACGTGCCATTCTTCACCGACAATATCTGATGGGCCACCATGCGTTTCTAGCGCGATAAAGGTCCGATAGACTATCTAGGCATGCCCGCTATTAATGGCGAGTACCAGCAACAGAAGGACGACCCTGTCACCAGCGACTTCATTGCCTATCTGCGTCAGGAGCCCCTGCTTCGTTGCATCCTGGCAGGTCATGAGCACCTCACCTTCGAGGACCAGTTCTCCCCCACTTGTCGTGAATACCTCGTTGCCGGCAACTTCCTCTTCCACGGCCGTGAAGTGGTGTTTGTATAATAAAATGTGCCAAGGACGTTTCCCTTGGCACTTTTCTTTTACTTCAGTATAAACCCTATTTTCCTGCGGTTGTTTCTTGGCCTGACTGCAAAGTGCAACCAATAGACGGCGCCTCGCTTTCAAGATATAGTTCATCAAAGGCTTGCTTCTTCTGATCGGCAATGTCAAGCAATAGACACATATACCTGATGGCTTGCTCTACGCCAGCGCAGCGAATATCTACGGCACAACCCCTCATGTGGTTGGAGGTTTTGATGGGGTTTAATCCAGCTTTCTTCATCGCTAACATCACCTGGTAAGAACGGAAGCCCTGATTGATCACCAACGGCTCTTCTTCCTTAGTGGTGTAGTAGTCCTCAATGGAACTCAGTACATAGATGGTGTTATAGTTGAATCTCAACTCCTCCAGCCAATTCTCGCAGAGGTTGATCATGTTCTCAACGGCCTCCAGTGGTGGCTCGTTGTTATCTTCAGTCTTGTAACTGGTCTTGGTAAACTCTCCGAGCGTAAAGTGCTCGGAGAGGTTCTTGGTTCTATCTAACATAATCTTGATCTCTTTAATGACACTTATGACACACGACCTTAATGACACGTTTCTTGAATCTTACGATATCTACCAGCATCAGTTTGCACAATCAAGCCCTGCTTCTTCCAGTTCTTGAGCATCTGGCGTACGCTATTACCCGACACACCAGCACCTTTCACAGCAATGCTGTGCTGAACAGCACCTTCAAAGCTGAATTCTACATCCAAACGTTCATAGATAGAATCATTCTTACCCATACGCTGACGTTCGTTGCTACCAGCATAATCTCGGCTGTTAAAAGCATTTTCTATACGTTCACGGAAGAAGTGCAAAGCGCAGTCCAACAAGTAATCTGCCAGCACATCATATACCTCCAACATCTGTACAGTCTGCGCCTTTTGTAGCATTGTTTTCCAGAGATTAGGCTGAGCTTTCAATCGTTTCTCTGCACCATTATAGCCGAATTTTGCAATCAGCTGCTCAGCTACACGACAAAGCATGATACAACAAGTCATACGCTGAGCTGTAACACAAATGCGGATACGCTGGCGAGCCTTTACTTTATCGTCACACTTGATGCTTTCCAAGCGAATTTGCTCAACCCAATCACGTCCCTTTTCTTCTAATTTTGGCAACTCCACATCACCCTGCATGAGCATGAGCAGATGAGCTACCTGATGGATGCGTTCTGCCCGAATGTCAGTTAGAATGTAAGGCTTATCCTCAAGTGGAGTAAAGGTGTTATCAGGGGTGCGAGCGACGGCTATGCGACTTTGAAAGCCATCAGTGTAATTATTGACCACTCGGTAAAGCGCATCGGGTGTGCCACACATGGTGACGTTCCACAACAAGTGTTCTATATGCACATTAACGGCATCAGCCGATCGAGCCTCACGGTCATATCTGCTACCATCGTAGCTTTGGCGCAACATCACAGAGAAATCGCTCATAGTTGATTTCCACTTCTGAGCCACCGTATCAGCCTCAGGTGTAAACGAGAAAGCATGCTTGCCATCAGTATTTGCCAAACGCTCGGCCAAGTTAGCTACTGTGTTGTTCAGTGTAAGGCAACGCACAGGCAACTTAGGTTCCTCAGGTTGTTCCTTCTTGTTCTTGGCAGCACGTTTCTTAACACGCCACTCGTCCTCTTGCTGCTGGTACATCATATCAAGAGCCTTTATCTCCCCCATCCAGGCATCGATCAAGGGATCAATGCTTCCCTTGCCACTTGCAAAATCACCAGCAATATAACTGATGAGATTCAGTGTATTCTTAGTACCATGAACATCCAGTTTAACACCTGTTGCCAACATACCAATGGCAGGGCAAATGGCTGTTACAGCAGCCATAGACAAAGCTGGTTCTACTGCATCGATGGATTCTTTGACCCCCATGGGCATCTTCGGAAGACGGTGGTAATAGAAGCACTCGTCTTCTTGAACAGCCTCTTCCAAGCCCTTGCTATCCGTCCATGAAGCATCTCCAACATTATTCAATCTATCACGCCTCACTTGAAAAAGTACATCTTTCAGTCTCTTAGGCATTTGTGTACGTTTTTCAGCCAAAGCAGAGTCGATGCACTTCATCTTTTGAGACTCAGGGAAACTATCATAACAGGGTATGATACTGCCCATCAGTTCACGATCAAAGCCACAGATGTGACGCAGGTTCACGGCCAACTCAAAGGTTAGCACATCACGATTTGACTTAACGGGTTCCTTTCCATCGTTGTATAGTTCCCACCACTTAGCGATAATATCTGAATAAGGTAGGCCGAGATAATCAAGAGGTTTACTTTCGTTACCCTCCTTATCTTTGTTATCAGCTAATACAGTTTTGCTTTCTTTTCCCTCGTTGTCACTGAGAGATGTTATTACCTCAGCTATTTTGAAGATTTCGTCATCTAAATAAATAAGGTCATACTCGCTACCTGTAGTAGTAAAGAACACACGGGTAATGTCTTTGGCACCCTTATCGAACTCAACGCCTAATAGATTGCTGGCCCACGTTAGGTTTTCTTCCTGCGACAACTCAGGTTTTCGCAAGAACACCAAGTGGTAGCCTTTGGTAGCTGAACGTTCAAGCATCAGTAGTCCCAACTCGTCTTTTTTAGATAGCACCAATTCAGGTACACCCTGCATAGCCTTTTCTATCCAGACCTTTTGTTCATCAGGTGACAGATCAGCAGGAGCCTTGAAATCAATATCCATACCTACGGTATTCGATGCCAACTTACTGCCTTTCAGCGTACCATCTGGATTGGGCAAACAAGAATAGTTCATCTGTACAAGGTCTGCTTTTATCTTGTCCTCGCCTTCACGAATCTTTTTTATCCTTGCCACTTGTCCAACACCGTTTCTTAATGCCAAGTATTCCACTCGATTATTAACAGGGCGCATCATTTTTACCCCATCTTTCATATAAACTAAATGTACACTCATAATCAATACTTTAATAAATTCTTAATCACTTTGTTAGCTATGGTACTTGCCTGACGCACCAGCTCAGCAGGCAGTTCTTCTATCAACTCTTTGGACAATGAGAAAAAGAAATAGTACTTGTCGTCTTTTCCCAGCGACAGCGAACAGTTGTCGTCCCTAAAGATAGGCGTGTTTCGCTCGCGCTTGGGCATCTCGGTCATATAGACGTTGCCATCACGCATCCTCTTCACTTTAAACTGAGCGCAGTGCTCTTCCATCACTACAGTCTCTATACACTGGAAATCCAGCGTCTTCAAGCCGTTTGCTAATTCTCCGAAGGTCATCATTCCTTCTGCCTCAATGGGCTTCAATACTGATTGTTTTTCTTTTTTATTTGTCATAATTTCTGTTGTTTAGCCTGAGTCTTTGGGAGGAGCGAAGTAGTTAGTTGAGCTCATTTAAACCGGTACTCTTCCCTCACTCAGCCTGTCAACCCAGAAATTTTAATCAATGATTCTAGAATAATACGGGGATAATCCAAGCCGTTCATTAAACTAATGCGCTACTGGCGCAACATACATTCATGAGGAATTTGTTTTCTTGATAGCTTTCATTTTCTCAATTTTTAAATTAATAAAAAAACACCAGTGAAATCCGTCGTGGAAATCACTGGTGCAAATATTCAGAATAACTATTAGGAAATTCAAGTTATTCAAGAATCTTTTTTACAATGTAAAATATTGAGAATAAACACTTTCTAAGATAACTGTAAATAACTTGAAAGTTATTCACGGTTATTTACGATTGCTCATGCAATATATCGTTTCAAAAGGCCCTGAAAGATGCCCATTAATAGCCGTTGATCTTGGGTAGTACTATTATAGTCGCTAAGTTTACTCTTCACAGTCGACTTATTGGAATAGTAATCATCGAAAGCAAAAATCATATCGGCTATCTGTAGAGAGGGAGCATTGATTATATTCATTCGGATAACCTGACCTATAAAGAAGCACACCTTCGTAACCTGCGTATTATACAAATCGCCACCAAGAAACTCGCTAAGTTTTTCGGAATGGTCGTTCAACAAAGCATCCATCGCCTTGCAGAATGCATCAGAATTTATATTATAGGTGTAGCTGCCTTTATGTCCTTTGGCTCGGCTCTCAATAGTCTGTCCGTTCATGGTAGCAGCCTTTCGCATGATTGCCTTCGTGCGTTCAACAAACGAATCACCTGTAGGTTGTGGCTTTAATGAAATTGGATTCTCTTGTTGTGGCTCATCATTATCATTCTCCAAACTCTCTACTATTTCTGCCTCCTCAGCATGCACATGGTGCCGCGATCCATTCTTATCTTGATACAGGTTTACGACACCACCCTCATTAACTTCAATGTTTGGCCCGTAGTTGTTTTTTATATTTATACTCATGATCTATTTAGTGTATTTGGCAAAGCTATTAAACCTCCATTTTGTTCAATATTGGCACCATAATTTGTTTCGATATTTGTCTCTTTCTTTTGAACCAGCTCAATATTATAGTTGTTCTGCTGCCTTGGTTCTTCCAGTTTTTTCATCAAAGCCTCGCTCATCTTCTGCTGCTTATCCTGCTGTTCTTTCTGCTTTGTCAGTATTTTCCCTTGAATCTGAGGAGCATATTTCTGCCAGGTAGGGTTCAAGGCAAGTAGTGTTGACATATTACCAAAGAACATTAAAGCCAATTCTGTAGGGAATCGCAAAAAAGCAGCCTCTAAATCAGTAGAAGTAATTCTATCTGCTTCTAGATCTTTTACTGCTTCAGTAAGTTGCTCCAATACATTGTTATATCTATTTGTCAAATCATCTACAGAGTTCTCTAATTCTTTAATTTTCATCTCTTTTGCAGCCATCTCTTCTTTCAAGCCCGCAATGGTAGCAGCAGGACGGCTGGATGACATAGCATATACAAAATGTTTAGGGAATAAGATGTGATACAAATCGTCAATGTCGGTTTTCTGCTCATGAAGCGCTTCTACTTCCCTCATCTGGCGAATTGCCTCTTGAAGTTTATATTTATTCTCAGATTTGTTATACCTGCAAATCTTTTCAATATTGTTTTCAACAAGAGGCAGATACAAATGAAGATAATGCTTCCTTCGGTTGCTTCCTGCTTGCTTAACTACAGCCGTAAAACTGTTATAACCAGTCCCTGTCACTCTGCCAATCGCCATGCCGTACATCCAGGAGAGCTGATACCACTCTTTCTTAAACTGTTTTATTCTCGAATTATATATAAAAGAATTTGTTGAGTCCTCTGCTATCATCAGTACCCCAATCAAGAAGCAGTAGTATTCTGTACAATAGCGGTTGTATTGAAGTCCACCAGACTGTTGGATAACTTGCCATAGTTGATGTTTCAGCCCTTCCCATTCAGATTTGTCCAACATTTTAGGAACAAAAGAAAGTAGATTCTGACAAAAGGTTTTTCTTTCCCAGTCATAATCTTCATGCGGACACTCATTTTCTATAAAAGCAATATATGGATTTTTGCCTTCTTTCCCTTCTTCAACACCATATACATAATCCAAAAAAAACTTATATCCCCAAAGTTTCTCGTTTTCGTTGGCTTCATATAATTCAATATGATTCTCCGGTAAGAAATCCATATACCACATATCATCTTCATTCTTATTATAAAGATTATGAGCAACCAGCATCATTTGTTTATCTTCCATTACAATGACTCCGGTTTGTGGTTTCGTATAATGCCAAGATCTAAAAGCTACGACTTTTCCCCTATGAAGAAAATTGGGCATAAGTCTTTTTCTATTACTGTCAATAATAGGCAATGGTATGTCGTATTTCATATTTTGGGTTTTAATGGTTTTCAGGGGCGCAAAGATAAGGAATTGTAATCTGACCACAAAATCTACTTGCATCTTTTTATTCATCTTTTTTAAGTATAACAGAACGTCTAGTTGTGTCATTAAGGTCATATGTCATTAATGTCATTAAGGATATTTGAAAAAAGGGGAGTTTTTACGCCACAATATATATAGATAAATCTATATTTATTGTGAGGGTTTAACTCTTCGAAAAACAAATGACACTCTTGACACTTGACACTAATGACCGCATGTTACCCATATCATGCTTCATAATTACTGCCTCCCTGTTTGCTGATGCCTGTAAATATACCATATATGCAGCACTAGGCAAATTTGACCTCCAATAGAGCCTCATATGAGTTCTGTACTTAATTCTAGTAAACAGACGGCTTAGTTCTTTTAAACACGCCTTTTTCTAGTAGTAACTTTAATGGGAATCATTCGGAGCTAAAAATAATTGTAGGAATATTGTATTTTTTGAAAAATATTTATGTTATATACTTGCATATATAAAATATATTTTGTACCTTTGCAAAGACAATTAATGATTGCTTTGCGATTGCTGGCTACGGCTCAGCATAGCTCGAGCGAGCTCGGCTCTGCATTCGCCTTGCACATCAATTGTCACCGTAATTCATGAATGACAAGCGGGAGGTAGCGACCCGGAGGATTTCGCTGCAAAACACAAACACAAAATAAAACTTTAATTATGGCAAAAGAACAAATTGCAATGGGGATTAATCTCCGACAGAACAAGATTCAAGGTAACTCAGGTTACGGCAAGTACTATCCTGAGGTGGATGTACAGAAAACTCTCTCTTTGAGAGGCTTCGCAAAGCACATGATCGATCACGGTAGCGTCTATGGACGTGATCTTCTGGAGGGTGTGCTGATCAAGATTACAGAATGTTTGCCCGAACTGGTGGCGCAAGGCGTGCCGGTGCAGCTCAGTGGCTTGGGTACTTTCTACCCTACGGCACAGGCGAAGAAGGGTGCTGGTGTGACAAGCATCGCAGCTATGGAGGGTCTTGACCCTAACGAGATTGTGGAGGCTATTCACATTCGCTTCCTGCCCGACACCTCGAAGCTGGACAACATCAGCGGTCCTCAGTTCAAGAAGGCTTGCTCGCTGGAACTGCGCAATATCGTGGACACCCAGGAGGTGACGGTGAACGGCAAGGTGAAGAAGTTGCAAACCTTGGTTCCTATCACTACTGCAGTGGCGCAGACTCGCGCTGGCAACAACACTGGTGGCTCTAACACAGGCAGCAACACTGGCGGTAATACTGGTGGCAACACTGGAGGCAACGGCGGTGATTACGGCGGCGGTGGCATGCAGATCTAAGCATCGCTCCTAGCTTCTCATTGTGGATGTGCCGGTCGCTGACGTCAGGCCTAAAAGGCGACCTACACACATCCACAATGCTCCGCAAACCCTATGTATCAACCTTAACTATGTAAACTATGAAAAACAAAGATTTCTGGAAGACGGTGATTCAGTTCGCCATCTCAATACTGACGGCAGCATTGACTGCAATGAGTACAACTTCTTGCATGGGACATGGCCCCATCTTCATCTGAAAAAGATGTACACTCTTTATGTTCAAGGTCGCAAATTGCGACCTTTGAACATAAAGTCCCAAAATTACCAACGCAATTCACTATGATAAGGCACAATTACTTCTCTTATAGGCTCGTCAAATCTAATTCCATATCCATATTTATTAGCTTTTATATGTTCTCTAACCAACCCACTCCATGCATTCCAGTAAGTTAATTTCAACAAAGCTTCATCACCATCTATAGTTACTGATGGATAAAGAGGTTCTCTTTGCAGTGCTATTACAGCATTTTTCGCTTTTATTAAATCTTCTTCGTTCACAGATTCTGCTGCGCCCCAATCTATTTTGCCTCCATTAAGTATAAAGAAAGACTCATTGTACAAGCAATGCCAATATAAAGGAAGAAAAAAAGTGATGTTATCCAGCAACCAAGCTTGCAAGATACCTTCTTCTGTAAAAGGCACTTCAAAGTAAGGCAATGCAGGTGGTATGTCATTATATTCACCATAAGCCAGCATATCTACCACCTTTTTTGATTCGTCATAAGGGACATGCTTTTGCCTGTCTTTTTCTTCATCTTTACCAAAGAATTTCCTCCACCTTTGTCTTTCCTCAAAATCTACGGGAGTACCATCTTTATACACTGTAGGAATATAGGGTTCTTTGGCATCAGCCTTACAAACATAGGGCTCGCACCTGCTACCCATATCATCTCCAAAACGATAGATATCCAACTGATAACCATCCAAAATCTTTAACAAAGGGAGCAACGACAAAATTTTCTTACCATATTTATGGATATCCTCTTTTCTCTCTTTCAACTTCTTCATAGCCTGTATGAAGTCGTACATCATTTTTCTTAATTCATCATTATCTTTCATAGCAAAATTTGTTTTTGTATCCAAAAATAGAGCATACAGATTTTGCCTCCAATTTTTTTGGCAATGCAAGGCTTGCAGAATTGGAAGAAAGATAAAATGTGAGGTCTATGTATTATTTATCCCAAAAGACTAAATCACGTGGTAAGATAATACGCTTGGGCTCTCCTCGTTTGCCGGTTATGTAATAATTCCTAGCTAAATAATCATCAAATTCAGCGACAAAAGCGGAACGAATTCGAGAACAAATTATATTGATGGAATTGTCCAATGGGTCGGTAACATCTTCAATACTTTTCAAGGATGAAGCTGTGCCGTATGTTGGCTTAATTCGCCTATAAATATCCTTCAATTCTTCTCGATAATCTGGTAAGCACTTAAAGACAATTCCTTCTGGATGACGTAAGAAAAGAAAATATACTGCTTTGGGCAATGGGCCCATCTCTATTTTCTTGAAATAATCGACCAAGAGAATATGGTAATCTTTAGTTATATGAACGCGACTTAATTTGCTGCTTTTGAAATACACCAGCTTGTCATTTAAAAATGTTTCAACGCCCTTTAGCCTCAGTTTCTCAACTCGATCTTCTATCTCAGCCATCAACACCATAGACTCTGTATCAAATCTATCATCGGCAGAAAGGGGAGTTTCGGGAAGAAGATCTAAAGCAAACTTTTCCTCATCATCTGAAAGCCTCTTTTTTCGATAGACTTCCGCTAATCCCCTATTCCTTATATCCTCAATAATTTCATCTAAAACACTCCTTAAATCTCTGTCAACATAATGTAAAGATTCAGATATGGTTAAACCCAACAACTGGTCTGTTGTTTCTGTTCTTTTACAACATGATGGGTGATAATAAAGAAGCGATGGAGTAACAGCATTCCTATCCGCTGGATGCATCATATAGTCAAGGATAAAATTATCATTGACCATACATACAATCTCCTTTGAAGTTTTTATAAAAGGAGAATTGTAGTGTTGTCTCTCGCCATGAGTTAGGTCATACTTAATATGAGGAATATAGCAGAATGTAAAACCACAAGAGTCAAAATAATCTCGGATGAAAGGGAAATTTAACTCTATAAGTTTAGTAACACTTTTATCCTTCTCTCCTCCTGCCACATAAATAATCTGGTTTTTATCTGGCTCAAATGGCAACTTATGCAAATCTAACGTAAACTTCATGGCAAAAATATTTATTTTCTATGGCAAATATACAAATAATATAGAATTGCAAGGCTTGCAAAACATATAATTACCTAAATAATCATTTTGATTTCTTATCTTTGTCTGCATATAATAAAATAATGAAGTAAATATTATGTCACCTCAAGAGTATCTTAATCTAGGCAATCTTGACAAGCTCTTTGTCAGTGCACAGAGTTATAAATCGAGCAAGAAATATTACGATATGTTGAAGATGTGCGGCCGTTTCCGTCGCCTATCTCCATTTAATGCCATGCTTATCAATATACAGAAACCAATGGCCAGATATGTATTGAGTGAAGAAGAATGGTTAGAGGAGTTTCATAGAAACATTAAGCCAAATGCACAACCTTTGGTAATTCTCGTGCCTTTTGGCCCAGTAGATTTTCTGTATGAAATAGGTGATACTGAATCATCATCATTATTTCCAGAATCAGATGAAGAAATACTAAGGTTCATCGAAAAACCATTTTTGACTAAAAACGATTATCCGAAAACTAAAATAAATGACATTATAACTTCCTGCGCTTTACATGGTATTTCATTCGATATGAATATGAACGCAGGGGTAGAATTCGGAGCAAAGATAGAACTATTGAATAGACCTAGAGTTATAAAAAGAGCCGAAATCAAAAAGGGAGTTTTAATGGATGTTGAAGCACCATATCTGATTAGTGTAAACAAAAACGCATCAGGAGGAGAGCAAATGGCTGCTATCGCCCATGAACTTGGTCATTTATTCTGCCGTCATTTAGAGTCCCCTTTGGGATGGAAGCGATGGAATGTAAGAGCTCTTTCTAAGGAGTCCAAGGAGTTTGAGGCAGAATCTGTTGCTTGGTTAATATGTGAGCGATTGAACATTGGGAACCCTTCAGATGAATATCTCTCTTGGTATGTAAAAACAAACGAAAAAATTCCTTATGGAGTAAGTGTCGAAATAATCATTCAGGCATTTAACCAGATTTGGGATTTATGCCGTGAAGATAAAAAGTTTAACTATAACAAAGGATTACTTTACAAGTCTAGCAAAAAGTTTAAGGACTTGATTGATAGCATACCAAAGAAATAGAACTGCATAGTACTACATTTTTACCCAAAAGGCATAGATGGGCTTGGGGACGGTAAGGCCTACACTATTTATGTCTTTCCATCCAGGGTATGCTTAGTCAATGGAATCAATTCATTAACTGCTATCCTGGATGTTTTAAAGCCCTTTTTAGAGAATTGAGGTTTCAGGGTGAGTCTGAGGTGCCTTGATTCCTTCTAAAGGTGCTTTATTTTGTAAAAAAATAATAATAGTATATGGAAAAGTACAATTACATCAATGGTTTAAAGGTATATGACATGACTTATTATAATAATCTTCATGAATGCATAAACAATATATGGTGTTCAGAAAAAGGGTATATTATTTCTAAAATTGATATTCTTGATGATTATGATTATATAGAATGTCATCCGGATGTTGACAGAATAGATGAAATAGAATGCTATATCTATTTCGCTTCGGAAAGCATAACAGTTAGTGATATAATCGATTTTTCAAAAATGATAAATATTGACCCATTTACAATAAAAATAAACAATTATGGTTTAGATGGTTGGGGGGTATATTGGACAGAAAAAGTGGTCCATTCATAAAAACTGCCGCAGGTACTTACAGATCTTCATTTAATGGAAGACGTAGGTAGGACTATGGCAGGAAAGCCACTATGAGAGACTTTGACAACTCCTCCCTCAAACCCGAAAGCTGGTGAAGTGATTTTATCACCAAGTGGCTTTTTTCACCAAATCTACATAATCCAACAGCGAACCAATCTCGCTAAACTAGAATAATAAATCTGGGATAAAAATTAATACTAGTGCAAGTATAAGCTATTTTTCTTTCTGCTGCAAATAATTTGGAATTGCAAGGCTTGCAAAAGATAATTATTATGTTAGTTGCGTTATTTTGTGTACTATTGTAACGGTTTAGATATAATAAAAAGGCTGAATATGAAATTAGCTATTGTAGGAAGCAGAACATGTCCCCAAATAGATATTGAAAAATATCTAGACGAAACTCCTGATACAATAATATCTGGAGGTGCCATTGGGGCTGATACTTTGGCTCACGAGTATGCCCTAAAGAAAGGCATCAAATTTATAGAATTAAAACCTGATTATAAGTCACATGGAAAGATAGCACCTCTGGTTAGGAACAGGCTTATAGTAGATGAATGTGATAGAGTTCTCGTCTTTTGGGATGGGAAAAGTAAGGGCACCAAGTTTGTCATCGACTATGCGACGAAAATGAACAAACCAGTTAAAACGATTTATTTCAAATAGCTTCGCTGTATATTCGCTTACTATTATTATTGAAAAGAACTCCTGAACGATTGGCACTTCTGGGTGGGTCCAATCCCCACCAATATCCAACCATTCAGGAGTAGAAACCACATCGCTTCAAACCGCAGCGTAATAGCCTCACGGACGAAAGGTTTCATTTTTGTTAATAGAAAGGGTACTTAAACCGCATCGCTCACTATAACGATTAAAAGACAACTACGAATACCAAACTTAATTCACCAAATAATGGCTTAGGGCCTTATTCCGTATATCTCTTAGTAATAAGGCTCCACACACTGTCGTTCAAGTACCCCCATAGAAGTAACTCAAATCTTTCATACGATATCCTCGAACAGTTCGGTAAAACCGAACTATTCAATAGATTCTATTTCTTACTATCTTCTATTTGCCTATCAATGATACTCTTAACCTGACTAAATGAGACTGGAGTGTAATTGTTATTATCCACACCTACATCATATTGCCTTGGAAATAGCATTTTCAGCCTAGCAGTATCTTTATTTACATGATATGGACCACTATGGACATGACCAAATAATTGCCATACATTAGTGTAAGAACCACTATAACACAGAAATGGGTTGTGATTCAAACATATCTTTTGTTTGCAAACCTCTATAAGCATTTGCAATGATACGTCCTCAAATCTTGGAATAATCGTCTGAGGAATCCTTTTAGCATCATGGTTACCTATTATCAGATATATCTTACCATTTAGAAGGTCAAGAATCTCAGACCATTTGGCAGCTCCCCCAAAACTAAAATCTCCTAAATGAAATATCACATCATCTCTCCCTACTACCCTATTCCAATTAGCTATCAATGTATCATTCATTTGCTCAACATCTTTAAAAGGACGATTGCAATAATCGATAACCTTTGCATGATGGAAATGCGTATCGGAAGTAAAAAATATCCTATCTGTGTCAAATGTCAAATTCATAATCTTTATTTTTGATTAAGGAAAGACACTGACCACCATAGTAATCCCTGGTCAGTCAAATTTAAAGGGAGGGTTGTCACCTCTAATCTTTCCGATGGTAAAAATAGAGATTAATACTGAAAACGCAAAAACTTCTTCTTTTGCAAGCCTTGCAAAAAGAAGAAAAAGTTGAAATGGGACATGGACCCATCTTTATGTAATAAGATGCGCATTAATTAAAATCCGGTAAGCAAAAACTTATCGGATTTCGTTTTGCGGTCAAAATTTTTGACCGCAAATCTTCTTCCGTGAAAAAATCGTGCTTATTTTATTCCTACCAAATATTTGCTCGTCTTTTTTCGGCACTAGGATAGTGTCCCAACAATTATTATTGGGGAATACTTTTCGAATATTATTTACAGGTTATAATTCTTATTCTAACTGTTTCCTATATACGGCATCTAGCGTTTGCCCATCTTTGTCTTTCCAGACGAGCCAACCGTTATTGCTGCTGCCTATGCAGAAGTCGGCAGCAGTGCTGGGGCTTGGGAAAGTTTTGTCAGATTCCAATACCAACTTGTCACCATTGCTGATGGTATAATCTTTAAGAAGATTCTCACGCTTCTCTTTCCATGTAAACGATGGAACAGACAAT
>JAEEGL010152769.1_pt1 | contig 14098 bp, 16 predicted proteins | sample 9134231 | NCBI WGS metagenome assembly JAEEGL01 (sample SAMN16246548, study PRJNA631951) | gut metagenome | biome: gut microbiome; feature: rumen; material: fiber-attached | host: Bos | place: Iran: Karaj | collected 2018-10 | reverse complement strand
CGCAAAGGCAATGAGGAAGAAAAGAGAAATCTTCCTGCTGATGATGCCTTCAAGAAATCTATTCTGCATTTCTGCAAGTGCATTGAAAATGCAGATACTCGTAAAGCCAACTACGAGACGTTGTTATGCCAAGCAAGACTGGTAGAACAGTTCAAGCAATTGGCAAATATTGATGTAAAATAAAGTACAACGAAATATGAGAAAACCGATTTATGTTACGATGCCCACGTTGGCACCTTTAGAGGAAACTAATGAACTGATGAAGGGCATTTGGGAAAGTGGTATTATGACCCATAATGGCCCGCTTGTCCAACGTTTTGAGAAGGAAGTATGTGAGTATCTGAAAGTTCCTCAGATGGTGAGCTGTTGTAATGGTACACTTGCGCTTCAGATGGCTGTTAAGGCACTTGGAATTAAGGGCGAGATTATCACTACACCATTCACTTTCATTGCTACTGTTAGTTCTATCATGTGGGAGCATTGCACACCTGTATTTGTAGACATTGATCCAGAGACGCTGAACATTGATCCCAAGAAGATAGAGGAACGTATCACTTGCCATACTGTGGCTATTATGCCTGTTCATGTTTTTGGTAATAACTGTGATTTTGAAGCTATTGAGGCTATCGCAAAGGCACATAATCTTCCTGTTATCTATGATGCCTGCCACTCAGTAGGTTCCACCTATAAAGGGGAAAGCGTATTTAAACAGGGAGCTATTTCCGTAACCAGTTTCCATGCCACCAAGATGCTGAATACAGCAGAAGGGGGTGGCGTATTTACCATGGATAAGGAGATTGACGAGAAACTTCGTCGCATCCGTTTCTTTGGTTTTGAGAACCATGCAGATATTGTTGAGGATGGATTCAATGGTAAGATGACCGAGGTACATGCTGCTGTAGGTATTGCTAATTTGCGTTATTTGGATGCTGCTCTTGCTGACAGAAAAGAAAAGTATGCACGCTATAAGGAAATCTTAAGCCAGAATCCTGAAATTAATTTCCAGAAAATAACAACTGGCTGTAACTATAGTTATTTCCCTGCTATTTTCAAGGATGAAGAAATAGTTTTGAAGGTTGTAGCTGCTTTGAATGCTGAAAACATCTTCCCGCGTAGGTATTTCTATCCCTCTGTCAATACTTTCACGAAGCTGGTTCCTTATATTCCTATGCCTAAGAGTGAGGATATTGCCAGTCGTATCCTTTGCTTACCTCTGTATAGGGATTTGAAGATGCAGGATGTGGAAGAAATTGCGGAAATTACATTAAAAGCATTAAAATAAGATGAAACAACTTTTAATTGTTGGCGCCCGAGGTTGGGGTAGAGAAGTTTGTGATTCCTTTATGACAACTGATGAGTATAAATCGGGAGAACTAGTTATTAAAGGATTTCTTGATGATAAAAGTGATGCCTTAGAAGGATTGAAAGGTAATTGGCCTCCTATAATTGGCCCTGTGGAAACATATGTTATTAAACCTGATGATGTTTTCTTTTGTGCTATGGGCGCCCCTCATTGGCGTAAGCATTATGCTGATATTATCGCAGAAAAGGGCGGTCACTTCATTAGTTTTATACATAAGACAGCATTAGTAAGTCCATTTGCAACAATTGGAGAAGGCTGTTTCATAGCCGGATACACTTCTATCTCAAATAATGTTATACTCGGTAATCATGTTGTCGCACATGTATTCTCTGATTTTGGGCATGACTCATCGGTCGGTAATTATTCTACTATAGAATCTTATTGTTTTCTCGGTGGGTACGCTTCGGTTGGTGATTTGACTGTAATGCATACAAAATCAAGTATTATTCCTCATAAATCGGTCGGGAGTGAGTGTGAGGTTGGAATATGTAGCGTTATAATGCGTAATTTTAAAGATGGCCTTCGATTATTTGGTAATCCAGCTAGAAAAGCAGAATTTTAACGTATTAATAACAATTTAAAATTATTTAAAAATGAAAAGTTTAGACGAATTTGTAGAGCTCTTCGCAGAGCAGTTTGACGAGACTGATGCAAGTGAAATCACTGCAACAACAGTATTCCATGACCTTGATGAATGGTCGAGCCTTATTGGCCTTAGTGTAATTGCTATGGTTGATGAGGAATTTGATGTCGCACTGAAAGGTGATGATGTAAAAACCTCCGTAACAATTGAAGATTTGTATAACAAAGTAATTGCAAAACTCTAATGGCATTTGTATCTTTTAGAAACGTCAAGGTGGCCGGTATCAGTGCCGGCGTACCTTCAAACGTTATAGACAACATGAAGGGAGGAGACCGCTTCTCTGCGGAGTATTCTCCTGCTGATTTCATTGAAACAACTGGTGTACACGAGCGTCGCTGGTCGAATAGTCTCACGACAAGCGATTTAAGTGTTGCAGCTGCTGAACGCCTTATTTCTGATCTTCAGTGGGACAAACAGGAGATAGAGGCTCTGGTCTTTGTTTCGCAGACTGCTGACTATGTGCTTCCCGCCACTTCTTGTATCATTCAGGACAGGCTTGGTCTTTCGAAAGAGTGTTTTACACTTGATATTTCACTTGGCTGCTCCGGATGGGTACATGGAATGAGTGTCGTTGCTTCGCTGATGCAGAATGGAACTATAAAAAAGGCTTTGTTACTGGCAGGTGATGCAAAAGCTCGCGTAATAGATAGTGATCCATTGTTTGGACATGCAGGCACGGCTACTGCTATCGAGTACAAAGAAGGCGAAGAAGGTTTCAAGTTCCATTTCGGTACGGATGGTAGTGGTTATGATGCCATTATTATTCCTGACGGTGGAGCGAGAAACGGTATTTCTGAGCATTCTTTCGATGAAGAAGTCATCGAGGGTAAAACTTATAGCCGACTACAAGACCGCATGAAAGGAATGGACGTATTTTCTTTTGGTATTTCTACAGCACCCAAGTCGGTGAAAAAACTCGCCGAGCATAATGGCTTTGACTATTTGGATTATGATTTCTTCGTATTTCATCAGGCAAATATGAAGATGAATAATATGATAGCCAAGAAGTTGAAGCTGGATGCCGAAAAAGTACCTAGCAGCATGGCTCATTTCGGAAACACCTCCAGCGCCAGTATTCCAATAACAATCGTTACCGAATTGAAAAAACAGGCGAAAGGCCATAAGAAGTTTATTTGTTGTGGTTTTGGCGTAGGATTATCATGGGGTACAATAGCTTTCGATACTAATAACTTAATTATTTCAGACCTTGTAGAGGTCGATGAAGAGAAAGGAGAATCAAAATGGGTATAACATATAATCCTTTTTCACTCGAAAAGAAGTCCATCCTTGTAACTGGAGCCTCGTCAGGTATAGGACGAGCTACTGCTATCGAGTGTTCCAAATTAGGTGCAACTGTAATTGTTACTGGACGAAATGAGGCACGGCTTCAAGAAACGATATCTATGATGTCAGGAACAGGGCATGTTCCTTTGACTGCAGATATTGATTTAGAAGAAGATGTTAAAAAACTTGCTGATAGTTGTCCTCCTTTGGATGGGGTCGTTAACAATGCTGGTATTGGCAACACCAAGCCGATATCCTTTTATAATAGTAGTGATTTGACGAAAGTTTTCCAAACAAACACTTTCGCTTCAATGATATTGATCCGGTGGCTTTTGAAGAAGAAAAAGTTAAATAATGGAGGCTCTTTGGTATTTACGTCATCTATTTCTTCAAGACTTCCTTTTCCGGGGAATGGAATATATGGTAGCTCAAAGGCAGCGTTGGAAATATACACTAAGTATTGTGCTCAAGAGCTGGCTCCGAAGGGCATTAGGGCGAACTCCATTCACCCAGGCATGATAGAAACGAAACTGATACATGGTGGAGCGTTGTCTGAAGATGACCTTAAAGCAGACTTGTCTAAATATCCTCTTGGCCGTTATGGAAAATCTGAGGAGGTAGCATGGCTGATAGTTTATTTACTTTCTGACGCATCCAAGTGGACAACAGGAACGAGTGTGATTATTGATGGTGGCTTATCAATCAAATACTAGTAAATGAAAGTATATATAAAAGATATTGCTTTTTATTTGCCGGAGCGTGTCGTAACCAACGAAGAATTGGTAAAAGACTTTCCTGAATGGAGTGTTGATAAAATTGCAGATAAGGTTGGAGTAAGCGAGCGTCGTGTAGCATCTGACAAAGAGACTGCTACCGACATTGCTGTGATAGCAGCTGAAAACCTGTTTGCGAAGAGAAATGTAAATCGTGAAAAGATAGACTTTGTTCTGTTTTGCACACAAAGTCCTGATTATAAGCTCCCTTCTTCGGCATGTATAATTCAAGACAGATTGGGGCTTAGTACTCAATGTGGTGCTTTCGATTTTAACTTGGGGTGCTCGGGTTATGAGTACGGTTTGGCTGTGGCTAAAGGTATGGTGGTGGCAGGAGTAGCATCCAATGTATTACTGCTAACAGGTGAAACCTATAATCAGTATATACACCCACGCGATAAAGGGAATCGTACCATATTCGGTGATGGTGCTTCTGCAACCGTAATATCTACAGAGGGCTTTGCTGAAATCTGTGAGTTTAGTTTGGGCACTGACGGCTCAGGCGCAAAGCATCTTATCGTTAAAAGCGGTGGTGCGCGATATCCTGAAAAAATAAACGATTTGACATACGACGAAGGGGGTAATCCAATCAGTTCGGACTATCTGAATATGGATGGTCAAGAAATATTTGTTTTCACGCTCACACAAGTGCCCAAAATGTTGAAAGATGTTCTTTCTAAGAACAGCATTCAAAAAGAGGATGTGGATTTGTTCATTTTTCACCAAGCGAATAAATATATGCTAGAACACCTTCGCAAAAAACTTAAGATTGAAGAAGAGAAATTCTTTGATAACCTTGCGTTGGTGGGCAATACCGTTTCTTCAACTATACCCATAGCACTCTGCGAAGCACGTGAGCAGGGAAGGTTGAAAGGAAATGTGCTCCTGGCTGGATTTGGCGTGGGGTTGAGTTGGGGCGCAACAGTAATCAGAATAAAAGAGTAATAAGCAAATACAATTATGGCGAAAGCATACGTATTTCCCGGTCAGGGAGCCCAATTCGTTGGAATGGGCAAAGACCTATATGAGAGTAATGCCAAAGCAAAGGAACTGTTTGAAAAAGCAAACGAGGTCCTTGGTTATAGTATCACTGACATCATGTTTAATGGAACTGATGAAGATTTGAAGCAGACCAAGGTAACTCAACCTGCCGTTTTCCTTCACTCAGTGATAACTGCATTTTGCTTGGATGATTTCAAACCAGACATGGTGGCGGGCCATTCTTTGGGCGAGTTTTCTGCTTTGACAGCAGCAGGAGCATTTTCTTTCGAAGATGGACTGCGACTGGTCTATGCCCGTGCTATGGCCATGCAGAAGGCTTGCGAAGCAGCTCCATCCACGATGGCCGCTATCATCAACCTGCCGGATGAAACCATCGAACAGGTGTGTGCCGAGCTGAGCAAGGATGGTCAGGTGGTGGTTCCAGCCAACTACAACAGCCCCGGTCAGGTGGTCATCTCTGGCAATGTGGAAGCCATCAAAGAGGCTTGCGCCAAACTGAAAGAGGCCGGTGCCAAGCGTGCCTTGCCGTTGGCTGTGGGTGGTGCCTTCCATTCACCATTGATGGAGCCAGCCCGCATCGAGTTGGCTGCCGCCATCGAGAAGGCCCTTGTCAGCAAGCCCATCTGCCCAGTGTATCAGAACGTGGATGCCCTGCAGCATACCGACCCAGTGGAAATAAAGGACAACCTGCTGAAGCAATTGACCGCCCCTGTCCGCTGGACACAGAGTGTCATCAATATGATTAATGACGGTATGACCGACTTTGTGGAATGTGGCCCTGGACAGGTGCTGACGGGATTGATTGGCAGGATACAGAAGAGTTTAGAACAATAATGATTCAAATCAAGGAAATTGTAAACAGTATTTTTACCTCCAAGACCTATATCCTCTTTTGCGAAGGAGAGGATAAGGCTTGGTTGGTGGAAATTGGTGATGTAGAACCTGTAGTGACGTTCCTTGAAGAGAAAGGTTTGACGTTAGAAGGAGTGTTTATAACTCACGCCCACTTTGATCATATTTATGGCTTGCCTGAGTTGGTAAGGTGTTTCCCTCAATGCAAGGTTTATGTAACGGAGTATGCAAAAGAGGGTTTGACTTCGGATAAGCTCAACATGTCGAAGTATCATGAAACGCCTGTCACATACAAAGGAGATAATGTGGTAGTAGTACATGAGGGTGAAAGTATAAATCTTTTTGAAGGCGAACCAGAGATACATTTTTATGAAACCCCTGGACATAATCCAGGTTGCCTCACTTTGGTGTTAGGTGATATGATATTTACAGGCGATGCTTATATCCCAGGTGTGGGAGCAAATACACAATTGCCTCATGCCAATAAGGAATTGGCACAGCAATCAATGGAAAAATTAATAAAATTGGCTGAAGGAAAGATAATTCTTTGCGGCCATCAAGTATAGTGTAGGGAAAACTTCAATATTATTCTAATGGCTGAGCAATCGTTAAAAGATAAAACAGTAAACGGGGTAGGATGGAGTGCGATAGATAGTATTCTTGGGCAAGGTATCACTTTTTTAGTGGGTCTTGTATTGGCACGCATATTAAGCCCTAGTGAATACGGCTTGATTGGTCTTACAACTATTTTTATCACCGTATTCAATGCTATCATCGATAGCGGTTTTTCACAAGCAGTTATCCGAAAAAAAAATGCTAACAATGAGGATTACAACACTATGTTCATAACCAACATGGTGTTGTCAGTAATCATGTTTTTTGTCTTGTTTTTTTCGGCTCATGCCATAGCACGTTTTTTCGAACGTCCTGAATTAATCAATTTGACCCGAGTGATGAGCGTTGTTCTAATCATCAATGCGCTTTCTATTACTCAAAACACGGTTCTCACCAAAAGGATTGACTTCAAGACAAAAACAAAAGCTTCGTTGATTTCTGCCATTTTAAGTGGTGTTGTGGGCATTGGCATGGCTTTTATGGGCTATGGAGTATGGGCTTTGGTGGGGCAACAGATTTCAAAACAACTCTCGAATACCATTTGTCTATGGGTATTTAATAAATGGTGGCCTAATTTCAAGTTTAGCTTGCATAGTTTTAAGTATATGTGGGGTTTTGGATGGAAATTGTTGGCAAGCAGTTTGCTCGATGCAACATGGGGACAATTATATCAAGTGGTTGTTGGAAAATTCTATTCCCCGGCTACTTTAGGACAGTATTCCAGATCAAAGGAATATGCAAGTATGTTTTCAAGCAATTTACAAACAATAGTAGGCAGGGTCTCTTTTCCTGTCCTGGCTGAGATACAGGATGACAAAGAGCGTATGGTCGGTGCATACAGGCGAATCATAAAAACCACGATGTTCGTGACTGCTATATGTATGATTTCGATGGGTGCCATAGCGGAACCAATGATTTACTGCCTGATAGGTCCACAATGGCATCAAGCTGCGACATTTCTTCCTTTAATATGTATTAGCATGTCTCTATATCCATTACATGCTATAAATTTGAATATGCTAAAGGTGCAAGGTCGTTCCGACCTTTTCCTGTCTTTGGAAATTGTAAAGAAAATCATTGCAATAGGACCGCTCTGTTTGGGTATTTTTGTCGATATCTATTGGATGGTGGCTGGCTCTGTTGTCACAGGTTTTATTGCCTTTTTTCTCAATTCGTATTATTCAGGCAAGATGTTGGGCTACACTTCTTGGATGCAACTGAAAGACATCGCACCATCGTACGGTTTGGCTTTATTGATAGCCCTTTCGGTATATTTTCTGAAATTTCTCACTCTCTCTTATTGGATTATACTTCCCTTACAGATTATGGTTGGTGTTATGGTATTTTTCGTGGTGTGTAAGTTGACTAAAATGCAAGAATACAACGAGGTGAAAGGAGTGGCAGAATCTATATTAAAGAAAAAACATAAGGAGGTAAAATGAAAGATATTAGATACATGGTTCGGGTAGACTGCTTAACTTACAACCAAGTATCCTATATTGAGGATGCTATGAATGGTTTCTGCATGCAAGAAACCAATTTCCCATTTGTATGTACCATTTTGGATGATAATAGCACCGATGGCGAACAAGAAGTGATCAAGAACTATCTTGAAGCACATTTCGATTTGGATAATTCCTATGTCGTCAGAAACGAGGAAACGGATGATTTTTATCTGACTTACGCACGGCATAAAACGAACAAGAATTGTTACTTTGCGGTGTTGTATTTGAAATATAACCATTATAGTATTAGGAAACCCAAGAAACCATATATTGAGGAATGGGGTGACACAAAATATGTTGCTCTGTGTGAGGGAGATGATTATTGGATTGATCCTTTAAAGCTTCAAAAACAAGTCGATTTTATGGAATCGCATCCTGAGCACAGCTTGTGTTTCTGTGCACATATAACCAAAGATTCAGAGGGGAGAGAAGAAATCATAAGAAGGTATGCAACAGACATTGAATGTTGCCCGATGGAGGATATTATTTTGGGTGGAGGAGGTTATATGGCAACCAATTCCATGTTGTATAGACAAAGCCTTTACGTTTCGTATCTAACGTGGGCAATTGGTTGTCCAATAGGTGATGCGCCATTGACGCTTTCTTTAGCTTTCATGGGGAAAATTGGATATTTAAATGAAGTTATGTGTGCCTATCGTATAAACGCCGTTGGTTCTTGGAGTCAACGTATGTTAAGTAGTTTCAATTTGCGCTGGAAACACCTAAAATCTATTACTAAAATGTGGCATCAATTTGATGAGTGGTCTGAACGAAAATATTCTCCGATTGTAAAGAAGAAGATTCGAAAAAATTGGTCTACTTTTGTAAAAGAAGAGTTTGCATATCTGTTTCTTCGTTAAAAAAAAGAATAATATTAAATAAATAAAATAATTGATGTTATGAATGGTGTAAAAACTAGAGTTGCATGGGCAGATGTTTGTAAAGGTGTGTTGATAACATTGTTAATGTTTAGTCACATAGTGTGGGTAACTAAAGATTTTTATGGCCTTGAAAACAAAACAATTGATTGCCTTGGCACAATAGGTAGTATTTGGAATTGTTTTTTTATGTCGTGTTTCTTTCTGGTGAGCGGTATGTTTAGTAATTTTAACAAACCGTTCAAACAGTTTATATGGGGTAATTTTAAGGCTCTAATTTTCCCTGCGTTGGTTTCTTTGTTTTTGTTTAATGTTTATAGTTTCCCAATATTGATTATACTACGGTGTGTAGACTAGCTTTATTATTTGGGGGCGGTTTCTGGTTTCTTTGTCCTATGTTTTTAGGGAAAATAGTATTGTGGTTTATTGTAAAATTGAAATGGAAGAATTGGATTGTGATTGGAATCCTCTTGATTGCTTCGTTTTTTGGTAAACTATTAGATCATATTGATATTTTCCCCAATGTCTGGTACCATCGTAATTTCCCGAATTTTACACTTTATATAGCTATAGGGTTCTATTTAAGGATTTAATTTTAAAGAAAGCTGTCGGTTTGGGTTCCTCGATAGTTTTTGTTTTTACCATTATTGTGCTATACACTTCCGGAATAAAAATTCCTAATGTCGTTGCAATATTTTACGAGTCATTATCTCAGCATTCTATAACAATCTTGTTATCTATCACTGGAAGTATAACTTGTATCCATATGTGTAAAATAATAGCACATAATCCTGTTTTAGAGTATTTAGGGCGAAATAGCTTGATTGTTTACATATATCATATGACCTTTTTGTCGTTTGCTTTAGCTGCAATAGAAGGAGCTTTCTGTCAAGCAACAATCCGTAACAGCATTGTGTTGATCTTTATGGCTGTTGTTAGTACGTTAGTCTTTTGTTCTATGTTGTCTGCAATGATGAACACTAAATATTTTAAATGGATGAAAGGGGCTTTTTAATATAATTAGCCGATAACTAACTAGTAAAAGATGAAAAAAATTGTAAATGTTTACATCCTGTTCTTTTTGCTTTATTTAATGCAAGGAACTCTCTTTTCCCCTGAAGGCGTTTTGGGAAGAATCTTGTTAGTATTACTGCTCCTCTCTTCGCTTTATTATTGGGTTTATGCAATGATGCATATTAAGCTGCCTAAACCCTTAAAGGTCTTATCAGTTTTAATGATAATATGGATACCTTATGGGTTATGGCCTATGCTTTTTGGTATGGGTCAGCTTAATTATTATCCTTCACCCTTTTCCGCATTAAAAACTCAATTTATGAGTATATTACCAATTTTTTCATTTTATGTATTTGCTCGAAAGGAGTGGCTAACAGAGAAGATGTTGAATGGATGGATATTAGTTTTTGTTGTCGTTGCTGTTGTTTCGTATTTCCAAAATCAATCTAACATACTTGGAGAATCCGCACTTTTTAATTCGTCTCTTAGTTCTACTATTAATAATAATAGCTATTTATTCGTCTCATTATTACCTTTGTTGCCACTCCTATGGCGCAAGCCGGCCCTACAATATTCGGTCCTTTCCATTTGTTTGATCTTTATAATAATGGGTATGAAAAGAGGTGCTTTTGCGGCAGGTATTATGTCAGCCGTATGGATGTTATTGCAGAATCTTAGAAATAAAAGCGGTACACGTAATAGTGTTATGCGTGTATTACTGACGGCCATTATAATCGCCGGTGCCGTTTTTTTGATGAATTCAATGATGACAAATGATCTTTTTTATTCACGTTATGAGGAGACTTTAAATTTGGATTCTTCTGGTCGTGATTATTTGTATGAATCATTTTATGCCCATCTTATTCATGATAGGAATCCTGTTACATTGTTGTTTGGTAATGGTGCTTATGGTACCCTGAAAATATCATATAACTATGCACATAATGACTGGCTTGAAATTGCTATTGATAATGGATTGATTGTTCTTGTTATTTATTTAATTTATTGGATCAATCTTGTTATTATGCTTTTTAAGGGTAAACAAGGTTCTCCAACTACAATAATGTTAGGTATGTTTGTGATAATCTATTTTATTAGGTCTTTAGTGTCAATGTCAATTAATGATATATCTATATTCGCAGCATGCGCTATTGGCTATTCTATGGCGAATTATGAATATCGTACAACAACAAGTCTTATACATTAAATTATGTTGACGATGTAAAATAATGGTATAGTGTCGTGGTCCACTATGAGTGGTCTCTATATTTTATTAAAAAAAGTTACATTATAAACGTTGGTGTTATAAATATTGTTTGTCTTATGCAACCGATTAAATATTATATTAATCATCCCAAAGAAGCTAAACTCTCGTTGTTGTCAAAATTGGGACAGTGTCTGCCAGATAGTGTTTATCTTAAGATTTTGTTTCATATTATGATGGGACGAAGTCTTAATTTAAAGGATCCACAAACCTTTAGTGAAAAATTACAATGGCTAAAGTTATATAACCGCAAGCCCGAGTATACTAAAATGGTTGATAAATATGCGGTAAAAGACTATGTGGCGAGTATTATTGGACAAGAGTATATAATCCCTACAATAGGATTGTGGGATAGTCCTGAAGATATTGATTGGGACTCCTTGCCTGAAAAATTTGTTTTGAAAACCACCCATGGCGGTGGCTCTACAGGAGTTGTTATTTGTAGGGATAAATCGCAATTTGACAGATCTGCTGCGAAAAAAAAGTTGGCTGATAGTTTAAAAGGCGATATTTATAGTTCTTATAAAGAATGGCCTTATAAAAATGTTCCCAAACGTATTCTGGCTGAACAATATATAGATCCTATTCCGGGATTGAGTGATTTGCCTGACTATAAGTTCTTTTGTTTTAATGGTGAAGTAAAAGCATTGTTTGTTGCAACAGATAGGCAGAACCCTAATGAGGAAGTGAAGTTTGATTTTTTCGATGTTGACTTTAACCATTTACCATTTCGACAGGGCCATGATAATGCGAGAATAACGCCTCAAAAGCCTCTTAATTTTGAGCTGATGAAAAAGGCCGCTGCCCAACTCTCAAAAGGAATACCGCAGGTAAGAATTGATTTCTATGAGATAGGCGATAAAGTACTTTTTGGTGAAATGACATTCTTCCACTTCAGTGGATTAATGTCTTTCAGCCCAGAAGAATGGGATAAACGTTTCGGGGAAATGTTAACTCTTCCAGGTAAAAAAAACGGGGGGGGGGATAATCAGGCAGTTAGGTGATGGTAGCTTGCATATTTGTCAACCAGAGTTAGCTGATTACAAATTTTTCTGTTTTGATGGTAAGGTTAAAATGCTTTATGTTGCTACAGAAAGGCAGAAGAAAGGAGAAATGGCAAAGTTTGATTTCTTTGATGAGAATTTTAATCATCTACCATTACAACAATCAGGTCATCCAAATGCTGAAATTACACCTCTAAAACCACATAATTTTGATTTAATGAAAGACCTATCCGAAAGGTTGAGTCAAGGAATACCTCACGTAAGGGTTGATTTCTATGATTGTGGTGATCGAATTTATTGGGGCGAGATGACATTTTTCAGTATGAGTGGTTTGGCTAGTTATGAACCAGAAGAATTGGACTACAAAATGGGTAAATGGTTGAAATTGCCACGTTAAAAAAATCAATTATTTAGTTTTTTTTATATTAAATTGTATATTGATTGAAATATACCTGCAATATTTAACTTTTGAAAGTATATGCGCATTCTTTGTTTAATAGAGAGTCTAGGCTCGGGTGGCGCCGAGCGTCAATTAACAGGATTGGCTGTTATGTTAAAGCAGCGGGGTTATCAAGTGGAGGTCTGTTATTATGTTAAGAACGATTTCTATTTACCTTATTTGCAAGATAACAAAGTTGAAAATTATTGTCTGTCAGATGCTTTAAATCCCCTGAAGCGTTTTTTTAGGTTGCAGAAACATATAAAGGCCGATAAGCCGGATTGTGTAATATCATTTTCTGCTGCCACAAGTATGATTTCTTGCTTAATTAAAGCGATGGGGGGGCGTTTTTCTCTTATTGTGTCCGAACGAAACACTACCCAACAGTTGTCGTTTCGTGAGAAATTGAGGTTCTTTTTTTACCGCTCGGCAGATTATGTGGTACCCAATTCTCATTCACAAGGTGATTTCATAATTAAGCACTTTCCTCACTTGTCAAAAAAAATGAATGTAATAACTAATTTCGTTGATACAGATTATTTTTGTATGCCTATTTCTAAAAAATATAACGAGGATTTGACAAAAATTGTTTGTGTTGGTAGATTGAATCCGCAAAAAAATGTTTTGTTGTTTATTGATGCAATAGCTAAATTAAAGGAGATGAAAAACAATTTTGTGGTAGATTGGTATGGGTATACCAATGATGATGATTATTCTCGTTCTTGTTTTGCAGCTATTCAAGAGAAAGAATTACAAGATGTGTTTAAAATACATCCGGCATCGAATGTTATAATTGAAAAATATCATGAGGCAGATGTTTTTTGTTTACCATCGTTATATGAAGGTTATCCAAATGTTCTTTGTGAAGCGATGTGTTGTGGCCTCCCAGTTGTTTGTAGCCGTGTTTGTGATAATCCCATTATAGTTCAAGAAGGTGAAAATGGTTTTATGTTCAATCCTTTGGATAAAGATGATATAGCTTTAACAATACGGAAAATGATAGACACACCATCTATTGGTAAGAAACATTTTTCTGACAATAGTCGTAAACGTGCTGTCGGTTTATTTTCTGTGGAGTTATTCATAAAGAAATATATATCTATTATTCATTAAAATATTTTTTGCTTTTTTCAGAGATTTTATAATCAATTTTATATACAATGAAAGACATTAAGATTGCTGTAATCGGCCTCGGTTACGTTGGCTTGCCACTGGCTCGCCTGTTCTCAACTAAGTACCCCACTGTGGGTTTCGACATGAACCAAAAGCGCGTGGATGCTCTGATGGCGGGCCATGATGCCACCCTCGAAGTGGCTGACGACCTGCTTCAAGATGCTATCAATAACCACGGTTTCATCTGCACAACCGATTTGGAGAAGATTCGCGACTGCAACTTCTATGTGGTGGCCGTACCTACTCCTGTTGATGAAAACAAGGCTCCCGACCTGAAGCCTCTTTGGGG
>JAEEGL013727642.1_pt1 | contig 14099 bp, 12 predicted proteins | sample 9134231 | NCBI WGS metagenome assembly JAEEGL01 (sample SAMN16246548, study PRJNA631951) | gut metagenome | biome: gut microbiome; feature: rumen; material: fiber-attached | host: Bos | place: Iran: Karaj | collected 2018-10 | reverse complement strand
CTTTGTGGCATTTGACGTGTAGTTACACTTTCATCCCCACTAATTCAACCGCAATATAATGTCTGTTTGCATTATTAAGTATAACATACCCCTTCGTGGGGCTTAGCTGCAGATCGGTGGTGCTAAATTAAAAAACAATAGTGCTGAGCAAAGATTAGCACCGGTGCTATCAGACCGAAATAACCATTGCAGGCATAACTCCCTCCGCGCGTACGATTTACAAATGCTACATGTAGATAGCTGTTCCAAACAAATTATTATTCTTTATGTCTTGTAATAGATTTATAACTTCAAGAGTTAAGAATTTGTTTAGCTTCCCTAAGATCTATTCTGGCTTTATGACCGTGTTTCTCCATCAATGCAAGTAGTCCAGCACCATCTATTAATTGTATAGGTTTACCCATAGCAAATTCATAAGCGTCATTTCCATAATAAGAAGTGGTTACTAAGATTCCCTTCATAGCCCCTTCGTTCATAATAGTGCCATATAAATCTCTAACTGCTGATACACCTACAACATTAGTATATCGTTTTGCCTGTATTACAATCTTTCCTCCACGTATAGGATCTGGATCAAATGCTATAGCGTCGACACCGCCATCTCTACTTGCCTGTGTAATCTTTACTTCCCCACCATTGCTACTAAACTCTTGTCCAAAAACTTCTCTGACTAAGTTTTCAAAATCTTGCCAATCAATAGCCGCAAGATTTTCTCCTTCACTTAAACCTTCAATAACATCATATCCGTCAATAAATCTATTATCCTCTTTATTGATCGTCTGAATAGGCTGCACAGGAGTAACTGAGGCAATATTTGCTGCAGCAATCCCTTTTGCACTTCTAAACCACGCTTTTGGATCTAGGGCATAAAGGTTAAGGTTCTCAAAACTTTCTCTACTAATTCTGATTGACAAAATACATGGCTGTATTTCATTTCCTGTAGTCTTATCAATAGTATTAACTATTCCGTTAAGAACCACACTATCTATTAAGTCATTCATAGAATTAATAGAAAAGATTCTGTTCAAATGAGCTAGCACTATTTTATATGTTGCATCATCATATTTTTTCTTTAATTGTGCTTCAGAATAGTAACTTTCTTTTAACTCCTGACGGGATTTAACATATGTGACAGCCTTCAATTTAGGCATATTTTCAATAGTAGGGAATAAAGCATCAACTATTACCATTCGATTATCAGCAATATAATGCACATCATAAGCGGTATCAAATTCAATAGGTAAATTGATATCATCTAATAAAATCCCTATACATTCTTCTATAGCATTTATATCAGATCTATAGAAAGCATCTTTTAATTCATCAACACTATTGTTATGTTTAACCTGTGTAGCTTCAAATTCTGCTTTATCATCATTCCATTGCTGAATTTCTGCCTTATATGCATTTTCCCTATTATTATTTTCGTCAATTATTGCCTGATTGTCATTCAGCCATTTATTGTGATCAGCATTATACACTTCATCATTTTGAGCCTTAAATTTATCCATACTAAACATTTTAGTAAGCAATCTAGGCTTAGGATTATATTTTTCATCATTTCTCAAAGGCTCTCTGAGCTCTTCTAAATATTCAGGTTCAGAGGGCATATCTATATCAAAAGAACAATAATCTTTTAAATTATCAAAATCAAATTTATCAGCATTTAAAGAATCTAATAAAATATTATCAATAGCATTCTGAATTTCTTCAGCTTCTTGAGTAGCTATTTGTGCATACTCTAAACCTTGTTGACGCGAATATATCTTCTGCCATTGTCCTTCCCATTGTTTTCTTTGAATACTAATCTTTCTTTGAAATTCAAGCTGAGTAGCAGCTACAACAGTTCTACTTTTATTTAATCGTTCATCTACTAATACTGTGCGAAATGCGTATGCCATAATTCATCCTCCGCATTTTTCTATATATTGCTTAAGTTTTTTGAAAATTTATTGATATACAGCTCCTGTGAATTCTACATCGTATATAAAATCACTAGAAAATAACTTTTGTAATTCTTCAAGAATGCGCGATTTTGCTTCTTGTTCACTACTTCTCATTTCATCTAATGTATAATCAGCAATTACCTTAGTAACTGTTGATTTTATTATGTCAGAATATGAAGAAATCGCTTCATCAGTCCCGTATGTAGCATATCCATCAGATGCTTTGTTCATTAGCAGAACAACAGAAACGAGCATATAATTATCTCGCCCCTTATTATCTTGTTTCAAATTTATACAGAGATCAGAAATAGTATATGAAGCTAGATTTTCTGGAGCTACTTTCTCAGAGCCATCATCCATAAAACAATACATACTTGTCTTTAGTATATAGCCATTTGTCGTTTTTTCCAGCGACACAATCTCTGCAGATTCGCCTTTAATATGATTATTATCCCAGAACATTCCTGAAGCTGACCACCGTTTGCCTTCTCGTTGATCTTGAACAGACTCGAATTTCGGAGAAAGCTGATTAAATAGATTATCATATAATGCTGTTGCTTTATCATAATCAGCCACATACACGCTCACTGAAATAACCATCATATGATCGTCATTATATCCAATAGAGCCATCCATTTCTTCTTTAGTTCCACGAACAATAATCTCTGAGATAATATCTTTACTTGGTTCAAAACTATATACACTATCCTTAGTGAACTTATAATCTAATTCATATCCATCATCGTATTTTATTGGTATAGCATGAAGAGAAGCTTTATATTCATCAAAAGTCTGTCCTTCTTTGGGAACATTATTAAAACAATAATTACATTCCTCCAGAATTTCATCTACAGAAAGTCCATCAATATAATATGAGAATTGATCTTCTTCGCTTTCGAGAGCCTCAGAGTCTTTATCATCCGTATTTATAATCTCATCTGTCTCAATATCTCCAACAGTATCATTATTATCAGATGCATCTTCTTGACTATTTTTAAGACTATTTAGTTCGTTTTCAAGCTCTGATATTCTATCTTCAAGCTCCTTATTATTGTTCTTTGATGAACACCCTGACATTATCAGGCATCCCAAAAGGCATATGGTGACTAGCTTTTGTTTCAATTTTTTCCTCCTAATCTCAGATCTGTTATTCGCTGTTATTTAGCGTTCATTAACCTGAATTTCAAAACATCATCTATCTCATTTCGCATTAGTAAAAATATTATACTGTTAGCAAATTGTGCCTGTCTTCGTAGTTGTATTATAAAATTCTATACCATCTTAAAAGCATATGTATCACAAAACTTATTCAGTATAACACATCTTACTTAATTTGTGATTATATATCTTCATCATTTCTTTTCAAATTAACGACAGATTTGTACACCCACCATACTTGTTCCTTATCGGGTATATCACTCCCCCTCCATATATTTCTGACATTTCAACTTATCATCCCATAATTTTCTGAAAAATCCCTTTACCTCCCCCTCCCCACCATTTATCATTAAATAAAAACAACACCACGGAGGACACCCATATGCTTATGCCCTGGAACAAAACCAAACTTATAACAGATTCATCATCTATGGAAATTGCAAGAGTCACAGAAATTTTGAAAAACAACAATATAGAATATGAATGCGTGACAAAGAAGAATGAGTCAACGCTTGGAACTTTAATTCACGGTTCAATGGGCGCCAGCGTTGGTGGCGGTGGCGCATTTACCCACTCCCAGTCCGCAGGACCCATTTCTTATGTTTACCATGTTTTTGTAAGCAAAAAGAACCTGGATCCTGCCAGGAATCTGATCAATTAACTGTTTTAGCCTACGCATTTGATAATCCCTTCCAACAAAAGTTATGTTCAAAAGTTTTTATAAAAGAACACTATCTAATCCGTGTGATAATTCTATGATAAAAAAATTTGTATTATACACATGTAAAGAACAAAAAATGCTTTTGAACAGAGGGGGATAAATCATGAAAAAATTATATGCAGCTTTAGGCGGAGTAGTTTTAGCACTTTCAATCTTTTTCCAGGGATCAGTTTTTACAACCACAGCCATGGCAGCGGCTCCTGCAGAATATACAGTTAAAGAATCTGATTTTGAAAGCGGTGTCTGGGGCACAAATAACAACGGTGAAGAAATCGTTGTAGCTATTTACAATAATGGAAAACATGAAGTCGGATTTCTCTCAAATGATAACGGTTCCTACTATGGAGCTTTCAAGTCAGCTCCCACAACCGTACCGGGTACAACAAACGCAAGCCGAATCACCATAGGCGAAGTAGACTTCACATACTGCGAAATTGGCGAAAGAAAGTTCATCCTTTCAGATGACGGTGATGTCTATTCCGTTAAAGATATCTCAGCACATGATGCAGAGCAGATCCGTTCATAAAAAACTTAATTGAGAAACTAAAAAATCAGACTGCATACGAAATGTATCAGTCTGATTTTTTATCTTTATCTTCTACATTCCAAATGATTAAATATCCATAAATTCTCGCCTCAATCCCAAAATTGCATCCCATATAATTTATAATATGTGTACCCCATGTACCACTGTGTTTCAAAATGAGGTATACGTCTTATGAGAAATAATAATCCTAAAAAAATACCCACCATCCTACTTTCAATATTAATAACAACAGCCACCATTTTATCCACATCATTCACCGTTTCCGCCTGCACAGCCGTATATATCGGCAGCAAAGTAAGCAAAGACGGAACAACTCTTATTGCAAGAAGCAATGATCTTCAAGGTACCAACGGATGCTATGTCAAAATCACAGAACGCGTAGAAAATGAACCAGGAAGAACCATGCCAATAGATACAGCCGGAACAGTATTCGAAGAGCTTCCCGCAACAACCTACAGGTGCATATCCACTCCTTTTTTTGATAGTTTTCGACTTTATAACGAGTTTCAGGCAGATGCTGCAGTCTGTACAAATGAATATGGTGTATCAATGACTATGTCAGTAACTGCCTATTCAAATGAAAGAGCCCTGAAGGCAGATCCTCTAATAGAACATGGAATAACTGAAGATACGGTCAATGATCTTATTATCTGTCAGAGTACTACAGCAAAAGAGGCCACCAAAAAGCTGCTGTCGCTTATTGATAAGTACGGAAGCAGTGAAGTGAATATTGCTTATATAGCAGACCAGAAGGAAGTCTGGTACATAGAGATGTACACCGGACATCAATATGCTGCCGTGAAGCTTCCAGATGATGTTGTTAGCGTTTTTGGTAATGAATTTTCAATGGAATATCTCTCGGACTATGAAGAATGTATATTATCAACTGACCTGGAAAAAATCCCCAAGGACAACGGATTTGCAGTCTATGGAAAAAATAATGAATTAAATCTACTGGATACTTATTCCGGTCCGGAAACAGTCAGCGATATCGCTCACATGAGAACATGGATAGGACATAGGATACTTTCGCCTTCTTCATATGATGAATACGACAAAAATGCCATTTATCCTTTATGCTTTGCACCAGATAAAAAGGTATCACTTCAGGATGTAATGGAGCTTATGAGAAATCGTTACGAAAACACCAAGTATAGTCCGGATGAAACAGGACGCACTGATATGAGTGTAATTGGCACTGATATATCTATGAGTGTACATATAATTCAGATTTATCCTTCTGCAAAACCGGATATGTCCACCGTTGTCTGGGCTAGTCTTGGACCAGCTGTATACGGGGTATTTGTCCCGATATCCAATGCATCTAATAGTATATATGAAGCTTATGGACGTAATCAGAGCGTGGAACACTATTGGGAATTTGACACTGTAAATTATCCTTATTACAGGTTTAAGGAATTAAATACACTTTGCATAGAAAAAAATACCTATGAAATCTATGGTAAGCCCGTAAGAAAATACTGGCATGAGGCCGAGACTAAGATGATAGCCGGAATGGATAATGTATTAAAAAAAGCCTCAGAAATGGATCAGGATGAGGCTCATAACTATGTAACAAATTATTGCGAACATGCTCAGCAAAAAGCTTTTGAAGACGCAGGTCAGATTTTAAATGATGTCAGATGGTTCATGAGTGACGATAGCAGCACTTTAAAAAATGCCGTAGATCAAAAACTTGAGGTATTAGATGAAATGAGAGAATTGATGCCTATAATAATTCCCCTTGACCCTTCAGGCTATTCTCCTCAATAATTCTCTAAATCCTTAGTTCTTACAGGCTCTCCATTTAGCAAAATATAGCCCTTAGGAAGCGTTGCAACATCTATATGCTTGGTTCTTGCCTCATTATGCTTATGGGGCATAGAACCTGTCGAATTATCCCTTCTGCGCCTATTTGCAGTATCATATACCCCAGGCTCTCGATGAACATGGGGCATTGCTGATGATTCCTTTGAAGCCATAGCGCCTTTATAGCTCTGTGGAACAGAAGGTCTCATTGTATTTACAGTTGTTTTTGTATTCTTATTCTTATTTTTCTTTGCTGCTGAACCTATAAGGCTGATGATTCCAAAAACCATCACAACATAATAAATAACATCCCTCATAAATCAATCACCTTCAGATGATACGTTACCTGCTTCTTCCGGATGCTCAAGCATCTTCTGCATTGTCTTCCAGCCAAGAACAGCACACTTAACTCTTGCGGGCATGTGTGCGATATCCTGAAGTGCTGCAGCCTCATCGAGCTCCTCGATCTGCTCCTCATCCTTTATCTCGCCCTTTATCATTCCCATAAAGGTTCCGGCGAGCTTTATCGCATCCTCCTTTGATCTTCCGATAACCTGGTCAGCCATCATATCTACAGAAGCCTGTGAAATAGCACATCCTGAGCCTGCAAACATAGCATCCTCGATCACGCCATCCACAATCTTAAGCTGCAGGGTAATATCGTCTCCGCAGCTGGGATTAACGCCTCTGAGCACAAGATCCGGATTCTCCATCTCTCCCTTGTGGGAAGGGCGAAGATTATGCTCATTAACTATTTCTCTATATAAACCTTTTAAATCCATTTTATTGCCTTTCTATTTCAGTCCTCATACCCCATTACTGAGCGGATCTTCTTCAAATGCTCGAGGAATCTGTCGACCTCCTCCTCTGTATTGTAGAAGTATACGCTTGCTCTTGCGGTAGAACCTGCTCCAATAAACTGCATAAGAGGCTGAGCACAGTGATGTCCTGCTCTTACACATACATGATCATCATTTAAAACCGAAGAAATATCATGCGGATGAACACCATCCATAGTAAATGTCACAATTCCGCTGTGCTTTGCAGGATCTGATGAACCATAAATCTTGATATAAGGAAGCTCCTTCATACCGTTTATCATCTTAACTGTAAGCTTGTGCTCCTGCTCTGCGATAAAATCAAATCCAACCTTCTTAAGATACTCTATAGCAGCTTCAAGTCCCACAGCACCTGCCGCATTGACAGTACCTGCCTCGAACTTGTGAGGAAGCTCTGCGTAGGTCGCATCCTCTCTTGTAACATACTCGATCATCTCCCCGCCTGTAAGGAAGGGTCTCATCTTTTCAAGCAGCTCTTCTCTTCCGTACAGAGCACCGATTCCCATGGGTGCCATAAGCTTATGACCTGATAAAGCATAAAAATCAGCACCGATTTCCTGAACATTCACCGGAATATGGGGTGCAGCCTGAGCTCCGTCCACAACCACTGTTGCGCCCTTTTCATGGGCATAAGCAGCTATTTCCTTAACGGGATTAGTTATACCAAAAACGTTAGAAACGTGTCCGATGGACACGATCTTTGTCTTGTCTGTGATCTTGCTCTTATATTCAGCCTCTGTGATCACTCCCTCTTCATCGGGCTCTAAGTAAACAAGCTTAGCTCCCTTCTGCTTTGTAACCATCTGCCAGGGAAGAATGTTACTGTGATGCTCCATCACACTGATAACAACCTCGTCCCCTTCGTTTACGTTATCAAGGCCGTAGCTGTAAGCCACAAGGTTAAGAGATTCTGTGGTATTTCTTGTAAAAATGATCTCCTCAGCCTTTGATGCACCGATAAAATCAGCCACGGTTTTTCTTGCGTGTTCATAGCGCTCCGTAGCGTCTACGCTCCAGTCATAGAGGCCTCTTAAAGGATTCGCATTTGAATTCTCATAAAAATCTTTGATGGCATCTACAACCGCATTAGGACGCTGGGATGTAGCTGCATTGTCAAAATATATGTAATCCCCTTTGTTAAGAATAGGGAAGTCTTTGCGGAAATCTTCAGGTCTGGACATTTGCTGCTCCTTAATAATTACAATATAGTTCTAATAAACTGCTGTATGCGCACAATAATCGCTTCATCAGGAATCATGCGGGCAATTGACTCCATGCGAGCACGGATCATAAGCTTCTTAGCTGCTTCCTCATCGATACCTCTGCTCTCCATATAGAAGAGTGTGTCATCTCCGAGCTGACCGATGGATGCACCATGACGTCCGTCCACATCCTCCTCGCCGCAGAGAATAACAGGCATTGTTCTGTTTATTACATCAGGGCTGAGAAGAAGTGTATCCTCCTGCTCATCACCTACAGAGCCTGCACTACCTGACTTGAAATCAAGAGTTCCTCTGAAGGTCTTAACTGCTTCATCAAGAAGGACACCTCTGAAGATCATGTTTGAAACTGTCTTCTTGCCCATCTGATCAGCAACATAGTTCATATCATAGCTCTGCTTGTTTCTGCAGAGATAACCTGTGTGGTTATCAAATGTGCTGGCATCTCCAAGGAGTGTAGTTCTGTTTCCACCCCAGGTCTTACCTGCACCAAGCTGCATGTTTATAGTGTGAACATAAGCCTTGTCATCGCAGATGCTTCCTATATCATCAAAGTGAACAAATCCTTCACTGAGCATCTGAACCTTAATAAGGTTTATCTTTGCACCTTCCTCAGCAAGAAGTCTTGTCTGAATTCCAAGGAATCCCTTTGCTTCAGGCTCTGAATCATACTCCATGATAACAGTTATCTCAGAATCCTTTTTAGCGTAAACAATCTGGCTTCCAAGCGCGCACTCGCCATCCTTAAGCACAAAATCGATATAAACAGGCTCTGTGACCTTACTTCCTTCTTCAGTGGTAATAAGCATCACTTCAGCATCCATCTCAGCCATGAGCTTATCAATCTCTACGCCCATTCCTGTGCGAACAATCTGGCTGTCATTAAGAGGTGCTGTATCACCGTTAGGTCCGGGAATATCTGTCTTCTTAGACTCTATCTTTGCTTTAGCTTTGGCAAAAATCCCGCGAACATCTTCCTCGGATATACTTTCTCTGACAATAACTCCTGCAGGAATCTTCTCAGGTTCCGGAGTTCTTGTACTTTTTATATGTAAATCTTTTTCATCTATCTCGCTGTCGTTAGACTTCAAAAAGCGGTAAGTCAGCGCAGGGAGATGATTAACTTTCATCTTTAAATCCATTTTCATCAGCCTCCCGACATCTCAAGCTTAATAAGGTTGTTCATCTCTACTGCATACTCCAAAGGAAGCTCTTTTGAAACAGGATTAGCAAAACCGCTTACGATAAGCGCTCTCGCATCTGCCTCAGAAAGACCTCTGGACATCAGATAGAATACAGCCTCATCACTGATACGTCCGATCTTAGCTTCGTGTCCGACATCCGCATCATTAGTTCTGATATCCATTCCGGGAATAGTATCTGCTCTGGAGATGGAATCAAGCATAAGTGAATCACATGAAACAGAAGTCTTGGCATGCTTGGCCTCTTTATTAATGGTAACTGAACTTCTGTAGGTTCCGATACCGCCTGACTTTGAGATGGACTTGGTTGAGATCATGGAAGATGTATATTTTCCCTGATGTATAACCTTGGCACCTGTGTCGAGGTTCTGGCCTTTTCCTGCAAAAGTGATACCTGTATATTCCATGTTAGAGTGGTCACCCTTAAGAATTGTCATCGGATACAGGTATGATGTATGTGATCCGAATGAACCTGAAACCCACTCCATACGAGCGCCCTCTTCAACCAGCGCTCTCTTGGTGTTCAGGTTGTACATATTCTTGGACCAGTTCTCAATTGTTGAATATCTGAGTCTTGCATTCTTCTTTACATAAAGCTCAACGCAGCCAGCGTGAAGGTTAGCCACATTGTACTTAGGCGCTGAACAGCCCTCAATAAAGTGAAGGTCTGCACCCTCATCTACTATAATTAGTGTATGCTCGAACTGACCTGCACCTGCAGCATTAAGTCTGAAGTATGACTGAAGCGGTATATCCACCTTAACTCCCTTGGGAACATACACGAATGAACCGCCTGACCATACTGCGCCGTGAAGGGCAGCATACTTGTGATCAGTGGGCGGAACCAGCTTCATGAAGTACTCATGAACCATCTCGGAATACTCACCTGTAAGGGCGCTCTCCATATCTGTGTAAACAACACCCTGTGCTGCTACTTCGTCCTTAACGTTATGATAAACAAGCTCTGAGTCGTACTGAGCACCAACACCTGCAAGGGATTCGCGCTCTGCTTCCGGAATACCAAGTCTCTCAAAGGTATTCTTGATGTCCTCCGGAACATCCTCCCACTTGCCCTTCATGTCAGACTTTGATCTTACATAAGAAGAAATGAGATTCATATCCAGATCATCTGTATCCGGACCCCAATCGGGCATCTCAAGCTTATTGTAAATTTCAAGAGATTTTAAGCGGAACTCTCTCATCCATTCGGGATCGTGCTTTTCCTCAGATATCTTCCTGACGATATCCTCGGTAAAACCATCCTCCATGCGGTAGAAGTCCTGCTCGTTCTCCACATCCTTTATGTCATAAACACTGCGGTCAATATCAACAACCGCCTTATTATTATCGCTCATATGTTTTACCTTATTTCAGCGGGCTGCAGCCATCGCATCCTTCACATCTTACGTATTTTTCGAAACCATTCTCATTGATCTCATCAACAAGACTTCCGTCACCTGTTGTCACAATATGTCCCTTTACAAGAACGTGTGTGTAATCAACATGAAGAGATTCAAGGATCTTGGTGCTGTGAGTGATGATAAGAAGCGCTCCGTCCTTCTTCTTCTGATATTCCTGAATACCCTTGGAAACAGTTCTTACCGCATCAACGTCAAGTCCTGAGTCAGTCTCATCGAGGATTGCAAGCTTAGGGTTGAGCATTAGCATCTGAAGGATCTCTGCCTTCTTTTTCTCACCACCTGAAAATCCCACATTGAGGTCACGGTCTGCATACTCGCCATCCATTGTCAAAAGCTCCATAGCCTCGCCAAGCTGCTTTTTATACTGAAGGAGTTTTACAGGCTTACCAGTCTGCTCATGATATGCATTTCTGATGAAGCTTCCAAGAGAGATTCCGGGAACCTCAAGAGGATTCTGGAATGATAAGAACATTCCTGCCTTAGCTCTCTTATCTGCAGACTCCCCTGTAAGATCCTGTCCGTCAAAAATGATGGATCCACTGGTTACGTTATAATGGGGATTACCCATAAGTGTATAGCCGAGCGTAGATTTACCTGCGCCGTTGGGTCCCATAAGAACGTGAGTCTCTCCTGCTTTAATTTCTAAATTTATGTCGTGAAGAATAGGTAATTCCTCTACCGATGCAGATAGGTTTTTAACCTGCAATAATGACTGTTCTGACATTTGCGTTACTCCTTTAAATCCATTAAACCATGCTCTAATTGCACATAATCCGAATCATTATAGCATATAATAAGTAAAAATAGCATACTTTTCTAAATTCCTACTAGATTACTAGGTATTATATTAGCTCAAGCTAACAATTGCAACACCCTTATTTTACCTGACATTTGCAAAAGAGCTTCGAAAATGCTTAAATATACGTATTGTAAGCAATGATTTAATTTTGGAGATTAATATATGAATTTTTGGATTCCCATTTTAGAGGATACGATTGAGGACGGTCTCAAAATTCTTCCATTTCTTTTTGTGACATATTTAGTCATGGAGTATCTTGAACACCGCACCGGTGATAAGACACAGGAGATGGTAAAAAAGGCCGGCAAATTCGGTCCACTTTTCGGAGGTATCTTCGGAGCATTTCCGCAGTGCGGATTCTCAGCAGCAGCTTCCAACCTGTATGCGGGACGTGTTATCACCTTAGGAACCCTGATAGCCATTTATCTTTCAACATCAGATGAAATGGTACCGCTTTTCATATCCAAACAGGTTCCTGTTACCAAGATGATAACAATTATCGCCATGAAGGCAGTACTTGGTGTATTCTACGGCTTCATAGTCGATTTCGCCATCGTTCACTACAGACGTATGAAGAAGCGTGCAGAGACAGATAATATCAAGATCGACGAGCTCTGTAAAAGAGAGCACTGCCACTGCGAAGAGGACACTCCCAGGATTTCGGCCCACAGAGGACGTACCGAGAGCGCTGAATCTTCAATGGCAAAGCCTATAAGCAAGGCTCAGGTTGCTAAGGAGACAAGCACAAAGCATGATCATTCCCATGAGGGACACGGCAACATCCTTCGCTCAGCTCTGGTACACACGCTGCATATTTTCATCTATGTGCTCATATTTACACTTATACTAAATACTCTTATTGAATTTATAGGTGAGGATACACTTGCAGGAATTCTGAAGAATAAATCAGTACTCAGCCACGGACTGGCAGGACTTGTAGGTCTTATTCCCAACTGCGCGGCTTCTATTGTAATAACAGAGCTTTACCTATCAGGAATCATAACCTTCGGCGCCATGATGTCAGGCCTCCTTGTAGGCGCAGGTGTCGGTCTTCTTATTCTCTTTAGAGTAAATGAAGGCACCACCAGAAACATACAGATAACTGCTATCCTGTATCTGATTGGTACCTTCACCGGTTTTATTCTTGATCTTATAGGTATTGCCGTATAAAACGATTTATTTATTCTCGCTTTTTAATAATGGCAGAGTAACGATAAATCTCATTCTCTTATCATTATCAGCTTTAGCTTCTATAGATCCGCCATGTGATGTCGCGATTGCCCTGGCAACGGATAAACCGATTCCGTGCCCGCCGCTTTCGCGACTTCTTGATGTATCGGCTCTGTAGAACCTGTCAAACAATCTGTCCAGCTTGCCTTCAGGAATCTTTTCACATGTATTTGCAACTTCAAAAACGGCATTCCTCATGCCCTTATCGCTTTTAAGACTGACATCAACGCTTCCCTCTTCAGGAGTATATTTCATAGCGTTGTCTATGAGAAGAGTGCAGAGCTGGTTGTATGCGGCCTTATCTCCATTGATATGTATATTATCCTCAATGTTGACGGTATAATTTATCTTCTTATAATCTGCCATGGCATTAAAATAAGTCGTACAATCTTCGGTGATCTTACTTATCTCAATATTTGAGAAAACAAGATTGATATTCTCCTCTTCCATTCTGGACAATGTCAGAAGATTTTTAACAAGGCCGTCCAGCCTTTTTATCTGATTCTTTGTGCTCTTAGTCCATTCGCTTTTCCCGTTTTCAAGCTCGATTACATCTATGTTGGCAGATATAACCGCAAGTGGCGTCTTAAGCTCATGTCCCGCATCAGTGATGAATCTCTTCTGCTTTTCAAGAGATTCAACCACCGGAGCAACCGCTTTTCCTGAAAAGAGATAGACCAGAATAAACATTGCGATAAGCGCGATAAGCCCCACAAGAAGAGTTCTGACAAGAAGCCTGTTGGCATTGTAAAAGCCGTTACTGCAGTCCGCAAAAAGAATGAGGTAAGAACCATCTTCATTCTTATTTATGAGATAGCGATAATGCTTTTCCACATATCCACTGGTCTTATTCTTCTTTAAAAACAGCTCCTTAGCATAGCTCTCAGCATCCTCTGAGGAAACCGCTGCGATATGCCCGGTGTTTATTTCCATGACCTTTCCGGTCTCACCAAGCTTTACCCAGAAATATCTAGACTGGAACGGAAGCTCAAGGGTTCTGTTATAAGCCATCTTATCTCCAAAAAACGGCTCTCCCGAAGCTCCGCCTTCACCAAATCCCTGCCCCGGATTACCTCCCGGTCCCTTCATTTTATCATCGGGAACAGGCACCATTCCGTTCATATCGGGAAACATTCCGTTATTCTCAGCCAGAATATTCAGGATATCATCTGCACCTGTCTGAACCTGCAGATAATTAGCACCATTG
>JAEEGL012187916.1_pt1 | contig 14099 bp, 11 predicted proteins | sample 9134231 | NCBI WGS metagenome assembly JAEEGL01 (sample SAMN16246548, study PRJNA631951) | gut metagenome | biome: gut microbiome; feature: rumen; material: fiber-attached | host: Bos | place: Iran: Karaj | collected 2018-10 | reverse complement strand
TGAACGAGTCGTCCCCCGGAAGGTCGGTCGCTTCGTTGCCGTAATCCGGCAGACCCCCGTGATGGCCGGCAACGCAGATCGCGGCGGGGATCTGTTCCGCGCACGCGCATTCGAGCGCGCCCGCGGAGGAATGATCGACTACCGGTCCGCCGAGCAGTCGCTTTTGGAAGCCGTCGGAATACTTGCCTATATCGTGCATGATCCCCGCGAGGTACCCGTACGGCCGCGCGTCAAACGCGGATGCAAAAGCGGCGCTCAGTTCGGCGCATCCGTCGAGATGTTCCTCTACGGTCTGTCGTCTGCCGTCATCTGATAAATGCGCATAATAAAGCATTTTTCCAACCTAAATAAATTATTATTTTTTTAACTTCTCCGTTGACCGCTTAATTCACTATATCACATCATCTGTCCCAAAAAACGCCCTTTAACGATTTTTTTCGCAATATTCCTCAAACAATCTTTTCGCCTCTTTTTTCATCATCGAGACGACGCCGGGCGGGTCGGTCAGGCGGACGCCCTCGCCGAGTGCCATGATCCAGCCGAAGAACTGCGGGCTGACGGAGACGTTGACGCGGGTGACGAAGCGGTCCGCGCCTTTGGGGACGATCTCGATCTCTTTTCCGAAACGGTCGATCAAAGCGCCCGCCATGTCGTTGTCCGCCTCGATCGTGACGGTATGCATCTCCCCGCCGTTCATGCCGAAAAGACTTTTGGAATAGCGGGGCGCGTCGTGATCCCTAAACGCTTCCCGCCCGTTCCTTTTCCCCCCGGTGATCGAGATGCTCCGCATTTTGTCCACGCGGTAGTGTTTGATCTTTTTCTCACTCTCGTCAAAGGCGATCAGATAATAGTTTTCGTCGTCCCAGGTCAGGATCCAGGGGCTGACCTCGTACCAGGAGTCGCCCTTACGCGGCTCCATCGTCTTTTTGACCGTCCAGCGGTAGTATTTGAAGCGGACGCGGCGGTCGGCGTTGATCGCCGTGTGGAGCTTGTCCACGTTGTAATAGATCGATTCGTTCATCGCCTTGACGCGGCCGGAGATCAGGACCTGCCGGTGCAGTTGCTTTGCCTCATATTTTCCGGCGAAGGATTCGAGTTTGCGGATCAGTTCTTTTGATTTTTTGTCCGTAATGAATTTCGCGGACTGGACGGAATCGACGAGCAGTTTCAACTCGACGAGTTCAAAACGGCGGTTTCCGAGATGATAGCCGTAGACCCGCCCGGACCTCTCCTGAATGATATCCAGCCCGAAAAAGCGCAGTTCCTCAAAATCGAGGTACAGCGTCTTACGGTCGGCGTTGACTCCGTACGCCGCCAGTTTGTCCGCGATCTGCGGGACGGTCAGGGAATGCGCGTCGTCGGTCTCCTCATAAAAGATCTTTGCCAGATAAAGCATTTTCAGTTTTTGATGCGGGCCTTTGCGTTCGTTTTCCGCCATTTTCTTCACGGCCTTCCTTTCAAAACAGTTCCCCGTTTTTCATAAACTCGATCAGGTTCACGTTGCGGACCCCGCCGCGTTTTTGAAGCAGATAATCGGTCGTCATCACGTACTTCGGGTAGTTGTCCGCGATCGACTCGAGCGGCCTGTACTCGCGGTCTTCCGTCTCTTTTGAGGACGCGATGGTATAAGCGACCTGCACGTAGGAATATGACAGGTCGGGATCGCGCAGAATGAAGTCGCATTCCAGTTTCCCGATCCTGCCGACGCTTGCCGAATAGTCGCGCGAACGGGCGTACACGTAAACGATGTTTTCCAGAACGGGACCGTAATTGATCCGGTCGTCGGTATTTTCGGCGAAGAAAAAGCTCAGGTCGGAAAGGTAGTATTTCTTTTCGCTTTTGAGCGACTTTTTTGACTTCAGGTCGAACCGCGGGCACTCGTAAAGGATCTTCGCGTCGACCAGAGCCTGAACGTAGCGCGAGACGGTGTGCAGCGTGACGGCCGTTCCCGCCCTGTTCAATTCTTCCGTGATATTGCGCAGGCTCGTCGGGGCGCCGAAATTGTTGACGATATACCTCCGGACCGCCTCAAACGTGTCCCTGCCGCGGATCTTCAGCCGCCTGCGGATATCCTTCTCAAAGATCTCGTCTACGACGCCCCGCGCGTATCTGCGTTTGTCCGCGAGCGTGTCGAAAAAAACGGCGCGGGGAAAGCCGCCCTCCGCGATATAGGCGTTCAATTCCAGCAGCGGATTGGACTGCGCTTCCATGCCGTAAAACCGCTTCATATCCTCGTATTCCTCAAAGGAAAGCGGAAAGATCTCGAAAGCGAGATATCTCCCGGTCAGTTTTGTGACCAGTTCCCCGCTGAGAAGATAAGAATTGGATCCTGTGATAAAGATCGACCGGCCGCCTTCGCCGCGGAAGCCGTTGATGACCTCCTCAAATCCCTCGACGTTCTGGATCTCGTCGATAAAAAGGTAGTTCAGCCCTTTTCCGCCGCCCTTTTTGAGGATCAGAGATTCGAGTTTATCGGGGGTTTTGACGCTTCTGTTGCCGCGCGCGTCGAGATCGATGAAAACAATGTTTTCCTCCGGGACGCCGGAGGCGCGCAACTCGTCCGCGATCGTCCGCATCAGGCTGGATTTTCCGCACCTGCGGCCGCCGGTGATGACCTTGACGATATCGTCCGCGTGATAAAAACCGCGTCTCTTTTTCAAATAGTTTTCTCTGGCATAGAGTTTCATTTCCATAAAAGTCTCCCGCTCAAAAGAATTCCGGTCGCTTATATCATATCACAAATCGCCCCAAATTGCAAGTTAACGAACTCACTTTTTGATTTTTTACAAAATTGAGTTCGTTAACTGACAAATAAAGGCGCATGGCGAAAAGACGACCCGGGCATTTCTTCTCATTTGACAAACGTCCCGCCCGCGGGTATAATGTTGACCCGGAGAGCCGCCGTCCGGCGGGCCATTTGTCAGGAACGGGAAGTGAAAAAGATGCGGAGCGAGCGCGAAACGGACTTCGCCATGGAAAGGCGGCTGCGGGAGCTGGACGCTCCCCTGCACCGCCGTTTTACCGACGCGGTCTTTTGTCTGCAAAAGATCCTTTCCAACTACAAGCTGATCATCCCCGACTACACCGACCATTCGGAAATGCACTCGCTGACGGTGATCAACTTCTGCAACCGGCTTATCGGGGACGAGCTGGAACGGCTGAATCCCGACGAGATCTACTGCCTTTTGATGGGCTGCTATTTTCACGACACGGGCATGGGCGTCTCCCGGAAAGATTACGAGGAGTTCTCCCAAAAGATCGACTTCGGCGACTATTTCAAAACGCACGACAAAAACGACGTCCGGGCGGTCATCCGCGACCATCACAACCGTTTTTCGCGGCTTTTCATCGAAAAATACGCCGCGTTTTTTGAGATCCCCTCTCCCGCGCATCTGCGGGCGATCGCCGTCATCGCGCTGGGGCACCGGAAGACCGACCTGTGCGACGGCGAGGTCTACCCGACGTCGCTGACCGTCCCCGGCGGGAACGCGATCTGCCTGCCCTATCTGGCGGCGCTGGTGCGGCTGGCGGACGAGATCGACGTGGCGTCCGACCGCAATTCCCCTCTGGTCTATCAGGAAAAAGAGGTCTCGGGGCTGATCGAATTCAAAAAGCACCGCGCGGTGAAGGAACTGATCATAAGCGAAGACGCCTTCACGCTGACGGCCAACGCCTCCGATCCCGACGTTTACCGGCAGATCGAAAAGATGACCGAAAAAATGCAGGTCACTTTGGACGACTGCCGCCGGGCGGTGAACGGGCGCACGCCGCACACGCTCACGCAAAAGACCGTCCGCGTCCGGCCGCTTCCCGGCTGAACGGCGGGGCGGGATACGATCGCAAAAGCAAAGAACGCCGGACTGTCGTGTTTCGCGGCAGTCCGGCGTTCGCGAAGCGGACGCAGGTCTCGCCGTTCATCTGTTCAAATCCGGGAAAAATCCCCGGATTACTTGACAGTCTCAAACTCTGTGGTATAATTGAGAACGGTTCTCATATTCGATCATGGAGGCGGAAAATGAATTCGCGGTCAAAATACAAGACAAAGCAGCGCGAGATCCTTCTCGGCTATTTTGAAACGGTTCCGGGAGTTCACGTTACGGCGGGCGACGTCTGCGAATATTTCAAATCACGTAACGCCCCGATCGGACAGTCAACGGTCTACCGGAATCTGGAAAGTCTGGTAGACGAGGGCGTCATCAAAAAATACAATACCGGCGTGAACGGCCCCGCCTGTTTTGAATACGCGGGGACGGACGGCCGCGAAGACGCCGGGAGCTGTTTTCATTGCAAATGTGAGAAATGCGGCAGGCTGATCCATCTCCGCTGTGACGAACTGAACGAGATACAGGCGCATCTCATGACGGAACACCGTTTCAAGGCGGATCCCGTGCGTACGGTGGTTTACGGTCTGTGCGAACGGTGCATGTGACGCGATCATATAAAAACGAAAGGAAGGAGGAAACGGCGATGCGTAATTCGGGCGCGTCTAAGGGATTCAAGATCACCGCGGGCATCCTGGGGCTGATGACGCTTGTTATCGTGCTGTTTTCTTCTTTCTATATCGCCGCCGAGGCGGATCATGATTGCCGCGGCGAAGACTGTCCGGTCTGCGCCTGCGTCCGGCAGTGTGAAAACGCGCTTCACGGTCCCGGCGACGGGATCGCGACGCGGCCCGCCTCCGTCGCTTCCGTTATCCTTATGCTCCTGCTCCCCGCCGCGGCTCCCGCCGCCGCCGCGTCACGTCAGAAAACGCTTGTTTCCGAAAAGATCAGACTGAATAATTGAAGAAACCTCCAACAAGGGTGAACCATGCCCGTTTGGGTATTGTCTCCCTTGTCTTTTTGCGCTCAAAAACAAGAATACATGGAGGTTTACAATGAAAAAAGTTCTTTCTCTCATGATTGCCGTTCTGCTCGTAGTCGGTTCTCTGTCTGCCTGTAGTTCCGGCGGCAGTCAGTCCGATACAGATACCGGCACAATCCAAATCGTGACCACTATCTTCCCGGAGTATGACTGGGTTATGAATATTCTCGGTGACAACCCGGCAAAAGCGGACGTGACGATGCTGCTTGATACCGGCGTCGACCTTCACAGCTTCCAGCCTACTGCGGAAGATATCCTGAAAATTTCGACCTGCGATCTGTTTATCTACGTCGGTGGAGAATCCGATGAATGGGTAGACGATGCCCTGCAGGAAGCGACGAACAAGGATATGATCGTCATCAATCTGCTGGATGTTCTGGGTGACGCCGTAAAGGAGGAGGAAGTGATCGAGGGCATGCAGGAAGAAGAGCATGATCATGAGCATAAAGACGGTGAAGATGATCACGACGAAGACCACGAGCATGAACGTGAGGAAGGTGAAGTCGAATACGACGAGCATGTATGGCTCTCACTGAAAAATGCGGCTGTGCTCGTGAACAGTATTTCCGCTTCGATTCAGAAAATCGATCCGGACAATGCCGAATCGTACAAAAAGAACGCCGCGGCATACGTTGAAAAGCTGAATGCCCTTGACGCGGAATACACGGCTGCCGTTTCGGCCGCTTCCGTCAGGACGCTTCTCTTTGGGGACCGCTTCCCCTTCCGTTATCTGGTGGATGACTACGGTCTGTCCTATTACGCGGCTTTTGCCGGCTGTTCCGCCGAGACGGAGGCCGGCTTTGAGACGATCTCCTTCCTCGCCCGGAAGGTAGACGAGCTTTCGCTTCCCGCCGTCATGACCATTGAAGGTACGGATCGCCGGATCGCTGAGACGGTCGTACGGAATACGCGGACAAAGGACCAGCGGGTCCTGACCATGGATTCGCTGCAGTCCGTGACGGAAAAAGACGTTGAAAACGGGGCGACGTATCTTTCGATCATGGAAAAGAACCTGGCCGTTCTGAAAGACGCGTTGAAGTAAGGGGGCGGACGTATGGCTTACATCACCGTTCGGGATCTGTCGCTCGGCTACGACGGGCATACTGTCGCGGAAGGGCTGAATTTCACCGTAAACGCCGGAGATTATCTCTGCGTCGTGGGGGAGAACGGGTCCGGCAAAACCACGCTCATAAAAACCCTGCTCCGTCTGCGGGAGCCGGCCGGCGGTCAGGTCCTGATCGGTGACGGGCTGAAGAAAAACGAGATCGGCTATCTGCCGCAGCAGACCGTCGTGCAGAAGGATTTCCCGGCCTCCGTGAGGGAGATCGTTCTTTCGGGATGCCAGGGACGCTGCGGCCTTCGGCCCTTTTATAACAAAGAAGAAAAACGGCTGGCGGAAGAAAACATGGACCGCATGGGGATCGCGGATCTGGCGAACCGCTGCTACCGGGAACTCTCCGGCGGTCAGCAGCAGCGCGTCCTGCTGGCAAGGGCGTTGTGCGCCACAAGAAAAGTCCTTCTCCTTGACGAACCGGTTTCCGGTCTTGACCCGAAGGCGACCGCGGAACTGTATGAGCTGATCGCGCGCCTGAACAAAGACGGGATCGCCGTTATCATGGTCAGCCACGACATAGCGGCCGCAGTCCGATATGCCGGTCAGATCCTGCATATCGGCGCTGAGATCTTCTTCGGAACGAAGGAGGAATACCTGAAAAGCGAAGCCGGAAGTACATTTTTCACGCGGCGGGAAGGCGGTGAGGGCGTTGTTTGAAAAGCTTGCTCTGTATCTGCAGTATCCCTTTGTCCGGTACGCGCTGATCGTCGGCGTTCTGATCGCCCTCTGTTCCTCGCTGCTTGGCGTCACTCTCGTTTTGAAGCGTTTCTCTTTTATCGGGGACGGGCTTTCCCACGTGGCCTTCGGGGCGATGGCGATCGCCGCCGTCCTGAATTCCGCGAACGATATGCTCCTCGTCCTGCCCGTCACGGTCGTCAGCGCGGTGCTTTTGCTTCGCGCCGGGAAGCACGCAAAGATCAAGGGAGACGCCGCCATCGCCATGATCTCGGTCGGGGCACTGGCCTTTGGCTATCTCATCATGAACGTCTTTTCGACCTCGTCGAACCTGTCCGGGGACGTGTGCAGCACGTTGTTCGGCTCGACTTCCATCCTGACGCTGGACCGGAACGAGGTCCTGCTGTGCGCCGCGCTGTCTGTCCTGGTGGTCGTCATCTTCGTTCTGTTCTACAACAAGATATTTGCCGTGACCTTTGACGAAGACTTCTCCACGGCAACCGGCACAAAAGCAAACATATATAACCTGCTGATCGCGATCGTTATAGCCGTGATCATCGTCCTGGCCATGAATCTGGTGGGATCGCTCCTGATCTCGGCTCTGGTCATCTTCCCGGCGCTGTCCGCCATGCGGCTGTTCAAAAGCTTCAAGAGCGTAACGATCTGCTCCGCCGCGCTGTCGGTCATATGCGCTTTTTCGGGGATCGTCGTTTCCATCCTCGCGGGAACGCCGGTCGGGTCGACGATCGTCGCCGTGGACGTCGCGGCGTTCGCGGTCTGCTATACGGCGGGAAGAATTACGGGAGGCGCGGGAAAATGAAGAAAAGGATATACCTGCTGGTTTGTCTGACGTTGATATCATCCTTAACGGCCGGCGTGACCTGCGGCTGTTCATCTAAGGGACCGGGACGGGATCGGCTTCCCGGGGTGAACGACGTGCTTGAGCAAGGCATGGCTGAAGCCGATAACAAAAAAGCCGGCGATCCCGGCCGGCCGGCGGAAAACGACACGCAAAACCGGCAGGACCCGGACGATCCGCAAACTCCCGCCACGCGGCCGACCCCGGGACAGGATACCGGTTCGACGCCGGCGGACGGCGCGGATGAGGTTGACGTGGACCTGACGGTTCTTTCCGCCACGATGGTTTATTCGGAGGTCTATAACATGATGGTCTCCCCGGAAAGCTATATCGGGAAAACAGTCAGGATGAGGGGCCGGTTTACCGTGTATCATGACAGCGCCGCGAACAATTTCTACTTTGCCTGTCTCATTCAGGACGCTACCGCCTGCTGCGCGCAGGGAATTGAATTCGTACTGACGGACGATCACGTCTTTCCCGACGATTATCCGGAACCCGGGGAGGAGATCTGCGTCACGGGGATATTCGACACTTACAAGGAAGGTAACTACACTTATTGCACGCTGCGGCGCGCGAAACTGACCTGACCGGAACGTCTGCCCGGTCCCTGCCGGACCGACGCCCCGCGCGGTCCTCATCTCCGTCGCCGGGGACGATCCGGCCGAACGCGCCCGGCTGAACGGCGGGGCGGCAAGTACGCTTAAAACCGCCTTTTTTCTTCCCGAAAAGCGTAAAGCGCCGTTTCTCCGCCGGAAAAAACGGCGCGAGCGATTGAAATACATCCGTTTCTATGATATCTTAGATCTGTACTATCCGCGTTCGATATCCCCATACGGACTCCCTTCCATAAATCTGTATTTCCGGAGGTGTCTATGTCTCGTTCGGGTTCGCGTTCGGTAAAAGCCATCGCGCTTTCGATCTTTGTTCTCACTCTTTTCGCCGCGCTTCTGGCGGCTTTCCCGGCAAAGGCGGCAAAGCCGCCGATCGCCCTGGGCGACACGGTCACTTTGGGCAGTTACGGCGGAAATCCCATCGTCTGGCGCTGCGTCTCTTTTGAAAAAGTGACCGGTTACGACGAAGAGGGCAATCCGGTGATCGACTCGACCGACACCGCCGTCGAATACAAATCCGGCTATCTGCCTTTGATGCTGGCCGACAACATCCTTTGCGACAAGGCCTTCGACGCGTCGGGCAAGAACACTTCCGGCTCGCACGGGCGGGGGTATTATTATAACGGAAAAGCCGGCTGCTACCGGCAGTGGTACGGGTCGGACTACTGGGGAGACAGCAATCTGCGGGATTGGCTCAATTCTTCCGCTTCGGCGGGGAACGTGGTCTGGTCCTGCGGCAACGCGCCGGACGCTTCGCACGTTTCCGGCGGGAAGGATCCCTACGCGGACGAAGCCGGTTTCCTGACGCATTTCACGTCCGACGAGAAAGCGATGATCCAAAAGGTCACGCAAAAATCCCTGCTGAACGTCTGTGAGGAAAACACCACCGACGAAAACACGGAAAACGAAAACTACCACAAATATTCCCTCGATCTGAGCGGCGTTTCGACGAACTACGCTTCCGCCTATTGCGAGCAGGTGACCGACAGCGTTTTTCTGCTCGACGTGAGGCAGCTTCAGACGGTGTACGAAAACAGAACGCTTTTGGGGCGCGATTCCTATTTCGGACAGTATTTCGACGGAAGCATCGGTCATTACTGGCTCCGTTCGACGTCCGCCGTCAGCTACGAAGGCAAAGCGCGGGAAATGAGCGACTCCTACAGCACTTGCAGCTCTCTTCGCGCCTACACCGCCAACGGCGTGCGTCCGGCTTTCTTTTTGGACGTCTCCTCTTTCGGCGGCGTGATATCTTCCGTCTCATCCGTCGGCGACACGATCACCATGGGCGAATACGGCGGCAAGCCGATCGTGTGGCGGTGCGTCTCGTTCGAAAAGATCGCCGGATACGATGAAAAAGGCAATCCCGTCATCGACTCGACCGACACCGTCACCGAATACAAGGACGGCTATCTGCCCCTGATGCTTTGCGAAAGGGTCCTCTGCTACAAAGCCTTCGACGCGTGCGGCACGAACGCCTCCGGCTCGCACGGGCGGGGATATTATTCCGGCGGGCAGGCCGGGAAAAACCGCCTGACCTACGGTTCGAACTTCTGGGGGGACAGCAATCTGCGGGACTGGCTCAATTCCAACGCGGCGGCGGGGAGCGTGGTCTGGACCTGCGGCAACGCGCCGGTCTCCGAAAACGTGTCCGGGAAAAATCCCTACGCGGACGAAGCCGGTTTTCTGACCAACTTCACCGCGGGCGAGCTGACGCAGATCGCCTCCGTCACGCAAAAGTCGCTTTTGAACCGGTATGAGGAAAACACCGGCTCTTCCAATTCCTCGGCCGGAGAATGGCACGAATTCGAAAGCGCCGTCGCTTCCGTTTCCCAAAACTACGCTTCCGCTTATTGCGGGCAGACGACCGACAGCGTCTTTCTGCTCGACGCAAGGCAGATACAGACCGTTTACGAGAACAGATCTGTTTTGGGCGATAAGTATCACGTCGGCAATTACGACGACGGGACGACGGGCGGCGTCGACGCGGCAACCTGGCTCCGCACGCCGCTCTGCGTCAATCAGAACGACGCCAACGTGCGCTACGTCAGTATTTACGGGTCGGTCTACAGCGAAGCCGCCGACGCCTCCGGCATCGGCGTCCGCCCCGCGTTTTTCCTGAAAGTAAGCGTCCCCTCCCGCGAAACGATCGCCCTGGGAGACGTCGTCACTCTGGGCAGGTATAACGGCCGGCCGATCGCGTGGCGGTGCGTCGCCTTTGAAAAAGTGACCGGCTACGACGGAGACGGCAACCCCATCATCGACTCGACCGACGCCGTCACCGAATACAAGGACGGCTATCTGCCCCTGATGCTTTGCGAAACGATCCTCTGCGAAAAGGCCTTCGACGCGAAGGGGACGGACGCCTCCGGCTCGCACGGGCGCGGGTATTATGAGTCCGGCGTCGCCGGATACGCGCGCCGCCGGTCCGGATCGAACCATTGGGGCGATTCCAACCTGCGCGATTGGCTCAATTCCAAGGCGGCGGCGGGAAAAGTCGTCTGGTCCTGCGGCAACGCCCCGGACGCTTCGCGCGTTTACAACGGCGTGAATCCCTACGCGGACGAGGCGGGATTTCTGACGTCCTTCACCCCGGCGGAGCGGACGGTCATCGTGACCGTTTCGCAGTTCTCGCTGCTGGACCGGTACGAAGAAAACACGGCTTCTTATAACTTGTCCAATAATAACTATCACCAATACGACGACGACGTTTACTCCGTCTCCCGGAACTACGACCGGTCGATATACGGCGAAGAGGTGGTCGATTCGGTCTTCCTGCTCGACGTGATGCAGCTTCAAACGGTCTACGACAACGGGGAGACGCTCGGCTGGGACTGCTACGTCGGCAGACACGAAGACGGAACGGCCGGTCAAACCTGGCTGCGCACCCCGCTCTGCGCGGGCAATGACGGAAGCCTCGTGCGTCTTGTCGATCCCGACGGCTCCGTTGTTTCGGGCGCGGCCTACGCCGGAAACGGCGGCGTCCGCCCCGCGTTTTTCCTGAAACTCTCTTCTCCCGCGGAGGGACCGGAGGTCCCGGAGGGGCCCGTCGCTCTGGGCGATACGATCACTTTGGGCAGATACGACGGCAAGCCCATCGTTTGGCGGTGCGTCGCCTTTGAAAAAGTGACCGGCTACGACGGAGACGGCAACCCCATCATCGACTCGTCCGACACCGTCACCGAATACAAGGACGGCTATCTGCCCCTGATGCTTTGCGAAACGATCCTCTGCGAAAAGGCCTTCGACGCGGCGGGCACGAACACTTCCGGCTCGCACGGGCGGGGGTATTATACCAACAACGTCGTCGGATATCACCGCAGGCAATGCGGATCGAACTACTGGGGGGACTCGAACCTGCGCTGCTGGCTCAATTCCGGCGCGTCGGCGGGGAACGTGGTCTGGCTCTGCGGCAATCCGCCGACCGATGAAATAATGGGAGTGGGGAAAGGGTACGCCGGCGAAGCCGGATTTTTGAGCGGTTTTACCCCGGAAGAACTGTCCCGCGTTCAGACCGTGACGCAGAAGTCGCTGCTGAATATGTATGAAGAGAATACCTCTTCCGCCAACACCGCCGCTTCCGGCTGCTACTCTTATGTGACCCATAATTCGCCCGAGGTCCTCGAGCTGAACTACGCGACGGCGTACTGCGAACAGGTGACCGACAGTTTCTTCCTGCCCGACGTGATGCAGATCAAGACCGTGTATGAGAACCGCGCGATCCTCGGGGACGACTATTACGTCGGCAGGCGCGAAAACGGGGAGGCCGGCTGGACCTGGTCCCGCACCCCGCATTGCACGGCCGGCGACGATTTTACGATCGGCGTCAATGATAACGGCAAGATCGCGCACTTTTACGATTACTCCGTTACCGGCGGCGTCCGCCCGGCTTTCTTCCTGCGTCTTCCGGAGACCTCCGGCCTTGTGCGGGGGGACGCCGATTCCTCGGGCGCGTGCGACGTGTTCGACGCGGTGACGGTCCTTTCGTATATCGTCGACTCGGTTAAGAACCCGCTCACCTCCGAACAACTCTCCGCCGCCGACGCGGATCTTTCGGGCGGCGTCGACGTCTTCGACGCGGTGGCGATCCTGACGTATATCGTGAAAGGCGGATGGGAGTAAAGAAAGATACGCGCCCCGGTGCCGTTTTCTCCCGCGCGGAAAGCCCGGGCCGCCCTTGACGAACGCCGGCACTTGAAAAAAAAAGCGGAGGCGTGATATAATGAAAAAAGCGTCCGGTTTTCCCTTTCCGCCGGGAACGCCTTTGATCCGAAAAAAAAAATATATCATCTATCCATCACACCGGGAGGTCTGTCTCATGAAAAAAACGCTTGCCCTGATCCTCGCCGCCCTGACGCTCACCGCCCTGCTTCTCGCCGGATGCGGCGGGCAGAGCGCGCCCGAAACCAAAGAATACAAAACGATCGGCGAACTGCTCGCTTTGGAGGACGATTTCGACGAACTCCAGACCTCGGCGGGCGAAAAGTGCTTCGTTTACGCCTTTAAGCAGGGCGGCGTATTCTACCGCGCCGTCGCCGAGTATTCCAAAGAGACCTTCGACGCGCTCCTGGCCCTCGATTTCGACGACCCCGAATACGATCAGAAGCAAGAGGCCCTTCTCTCTCCCCTGAAGATCACCACTTTCGAGAACCTGTCCGATACGATCCCGTCCGAGGACGAACTCAAGGCCTACGTCGGCAAGACCGCCAAAGACCTGTTGGCCGGCGGCTGGACGCCCAACGGCAGCTATAACCTGGACGAGTCGGACGTTTGGATGAACTTCGGCGTCTTCAGCTACTCGGTGAAGTTCGAGGACAAGATCCCCGAGTCGAAGATCGACTCTTTCGATCCCGAAGAGGATATCAAAGACATGGTGGTCAAGTCCGTCACCCTGCAGGGCCTCGGCGACGCGACGAACCTCGGGGAAGATTGAGCGAAAGTCATACAGACGTTTTTTCGCGAAGAAAAGAGCGGTCCCGCATCGGGACCGCTTGTTTTTTGGAGAAAATCCGTTTCAATTTTTTTAAATTTCACCATTGGAGAAACCAGCTTGCGGGAGAAGACACAATTATTTCTCTTGAAAAATGTTATTAAAAATGTTATACTCATATTGTTTAAAAATTATATCCCTTGACGTACGCCCGTATTTTGCTTTCCTTCTCCCTAAAAACGGTCAAACACAATTCTGCTCAACCGGAAAAGCAAAAAAGGACCTCCCAAAAGAAGTCCTTTGCGCACACACTGTGCAGTCGGTCAAGCCGACGATTTGAGAAAACTTTTATTTGAACTTGGTAGTGTAAGTTTATAGGGGACTATAAACCACTGCAAGTATAACACACAGTATGGAGGAAGTCAATATGGAAAACAAAAATTATTATCTCGGTCTGGATATCGGAACGGACTCGGTCGGTTACGCCGCAACCGATACCACCCCATATTATAAACTGCTGAAATATCACGGCGAACCGGTATGGGGAGTATCACTGTTCCCCGGTGCGGAAACAAAAGCGACCAAAAGAGCGTTTCGCACGGCAAGAAGAAGACTTGACCGCAGGCAGATGCGTGTTCAGCTCGTAATGGAAATATTTGCCAAAGAGATCGAAAAAGTTGATCCGCTCTTTTATCGTCGTATCCGCGAAAGCGCTTTATTGCGCACCGACGCGGCCGAGCCGTTTTGTCTTTTTAACGACGGGGGATTTACCGATAAAGATTATCACCGGAAGTATCCGACCATCCATCACCTGATCTGCGATCTGATGGAAAACTCAAACGCGCACGACGTCCGTCTCGTCTATCTCGCGTGCGCATGGCTGGTCGCCCACCGAGGTCATTTTTTGAGCGAGATCTCCACGGATAACGTTGACAAGATCACGGAGTTCAGCGAAGTCTATACTCCTTTGATGGATTATTTGGACGACGTTTCGCAAAAAAGGCCGTGGGATATCGGCGACCCTCGACCTTTTGCCGAAGCGATGAAGGC
>JAEEGL012032835.1_pt1 | contig 14099 bp, 3 predicted proteins | sample 9134231 | NCBI WGS metagenome assembly JAEEGL01 (sample SAMN16246548, study PRJNA631951) | gut metagenome | biome: gut microbiome; feature: rumen; material: fiber-attached | host: Bos | place: Iran: Karaj | collected 2018-10 | reverse complement strand
CAGTAGGTATAATATACGCCATATTTACCAGCCTCATATCCGCCGGAACCAGTAGTGTCGCTATATGCAGTAATAATATACGGTATAGAATAGTTGTAACTAGTAGTCCAGATGGTCGCACCCGACATAGCATACTGATCTTCGCCACCACCACCACCATTCTTTAGATAGCCCAGTGTAGTATTTGATGCATTTGTAGTGTCTTCTGTAAGATTATCCTGGACATCGGCATCGGTGAGATCGAGGCTAAGGTTATCAAGCAACCAACATCTACCGTCTGCCAATTTGCCAGCGCTGTAGATTTTGTTGTCCCTCGTATCAAGTAGCTGCGTAGTCATCGCGTCGCTATTATCCGTGTTGACCGGCGTGGTTACTGCATTACAAATCGAACTATCCATGTCCTGCATTGTATAGTAATTATTGACTTTAGTTTTGCCGGCAGCGCTATAAGCATCGTCGAAGGTAACCAACTGAGCTGTTTGTTCCCACTGCGCATATAATTCGAGCGGAGTTTTGGATTCGGTGAGGGTGGTCATGGCTTGGCCATCAGTATAGGAGTCGCCAGAGCCGTCGGCGGCCGTATTCCAACCGATAAAGGTCTTGCTGCCGTTAGTAAACGCATTGGCCTTGAGCGAGCCGGTATTTGTGAGATAGTGGCTTTTCATGAGAGCGTAGTTCGTTTCATTGTTAGAATTGTCGCCATCGTTGTCGTGGTAGCGGATGTAGCGGGCGTTCTTCATAGTGAAGTAACCAGGGTTGCCGTTGTCCGGGTCGTCGATACGAGCAAAGACCGCAGTCGTCTGGCTCCAAGTGGTGCCGGCGCCACCAACTATTACAGACGTATTATTGAATACATTTGATTCCGGATCAACCTTGGTAGTAACAAATTTGTCGCTTGCATAAACGGTTTTAATCTTAGCATTATAGAACGTCCCGTTCCCCTGGCTTCCTCCACCAAACATTGAAGACATGCTTGTTGCATTTGATGTGTCAAAACTGCTCAAATCAAGAGTCTCTAATTCAGTAACGTCGCGAGTGAACATGTAGGCCATAGATGTAACCGCAGGAGTCTTAAAGTCAGTCAAGATAATTTGAACGCCGTTTTTGTAATTACCAACTTTATGGAACATGTAGCTCATGTTTCCGACCTTCTCATTTGACCACCCAGAAACATTGAGATATTCGAGATCAAAGCAGCCCTCGAACATTTGTTGCATTGTTGTAACGTTTTTAGTGTCGAAATGACTTAAATCTAGTCTAGTGAGTGAAGACGCACTATTGAACATTATATACATGCTTGTGGCGTTTCCAGTATCCCAACCATCCAGATTGAGTGTTTTTAGCCCGGTTGCGCCATAAAAAGTTCCCGAAAAGTCTCTAACATTTGATGTGTTAAAACTAGATAAGTCAAGAGATGTAAGCTTAGTTGAATCCTTAAACATGTAGTGCATTGAGGTAACTTCATCTGTTTTGAACTTTGACGCTGATGGGTTTAATGTATCGAGGAAGCTAATCGAAGTAAAGTTAGCGCCTTCAAACATACTCGCCATATTTTTTACGGAAGAAGTATCAAGCTTGCTTACATCTAGCGTATTCGATTTTTTGATGCCATGAAACATATAGCTCATGTCTGTAACATTTTGTGATTCCAACTTACTAAAGTCTATATCTGTCAGCCCTGTCCCCCTAAACATATGAGACATATTTGTTGCGTTGCTAGCATCTAATCCCTCAACATCAATTGATGTCACACTGGACATCCCAGCGAAGAATGATGAAGAATCCGTATTCATCTTTGGCTTTTCGGCTTCGGACCACCAGTAAATCTTAGTAGATTCAGTGTCGTACCAAGCATAGACCGGGACGTCCGAAGTTGCGAGAGCGATATCCTGCTCGCCGTCGATTACATCAAAGTTTGGCGTGCCGACAGCGTAGTGCTCAAAGGCGGTTGGCTCGGTGGCGAGGTTTTTAAGGATTGTATTGACGTTTGCGCCAGTGTCTAGGGTGGTCTCAAGCTTATACCAGACGGCATAGAGTTCAAGTGGATCTTTAGAAGCACTGGTGCTGATGGCAGCTTTGTCGTCATATAGTTTCTCCCCATCGGCGCTGGTGGCCCAGCCAAGGAAGCGATAGCCTGGGCGCTCAAACTTATTTTCGGAAAGGGCAGTAGCGAGAGTGTATGGGTTACTAGAATCGGTCGCGATGTAGTGGCTTGGCATAAGGTCGTAGTTTGCCTCGTCGTTCGTATCGTCACTATCGTTATCGTGGTAGCGAATGTAGCGAGCATTCTTGTATGTAAAGAAACCCGGCTCATCATTGTCTGGATTATCGACGACGCCATAGCTAGTCATAAAAGCGCCGCCAGGATAGTTGGTTCCCGCACCGCCAACCATTGCTTTATTATTAATGAACATTGCTTGATTTGTATTGATAACGAATTTGTCTGAAACATACACCGTCTGGATTTTGCCGGTTTCGTTAAACATATACCCCATATCGGTGACCAGGCTTGTGTCGATACCCGAAAGATCGAGTACGGTATAATTGCCTCCTTGGAACATATAGCCCGTTTTTGTGACTTTTGAATTGGTCCATTTAGACAAATCCAACTCATTAAGTACCGGTGTGCCAAACACATCGCTCATATTGGTCACATTGGCAACGTTCCAGTTACTGACGTTTAACGCCTCTAGTTTAGAACATCCTCTGAATAATTGTTCGATGGTTGTAACGTTTGAAGTATTCCAACCAGTTAAATCTAGCGATGTAATCTTATTGTTCCAGAACATACCGTTAAGATAGATTGCGCTTGTTGTGTCGAAATCTTCAACGCCGACAATTTCCGATAAACTGCCGCATCCCCTAAACATTTCGGCGAAGTTTGTTACACCGGAGGTTTCAAATTTATCACTAAAGATGATTTTTTCGATATAGTAAGACTCGGCAAATAATCGAGAAGTATCCGTAAGCTTATTTGATGTTTTTATACTTGAGAGATCAATCGTAAGTTTTTCCGTCGTGTAATTATTGCCGAGGCGGAGAATGCAGATCTCATTGTCGTAACATTCGTAAAGTCACCATCGCCAAAATCGATATTTCTTAGATTTTTGTTTGACGACATAAAATTAGTTAGATTAGTTGCAGCCGATGTATTGATGTCTGCCAGCGAAATCGTGACATAATTGCTTGCGTAAAACATTTGGAGAGAATCTGGATTCAAACTTGGTTTTTCAGCTTCGCTCCACCAATAAATAGTGTCTCCGTCAGTCCAGGCCCAGATTGGGAAGTTTGAAGTGCTAGTTGCTATATCTAATTCATCATTGATTGCTTCTAGGTCTGGCGTGCCAGCAGTGTAATGAGTAAATGTAGCAGCATCCGTATTAAGAGCTTTGAGTTGAGTATTTACAAATGTGCCCATATTAAACATGGCACTCTTCTCTTTCCAAACAGCATAGAGATCGAGTGGGTTCTTGGAAGCGGCCACACCTTCGAGTGCAGCACCATCTGCGTAGACAACTGCGCCATCTGTGCTGGTGGCCCAGCCCATAAACTTGTAATGTTCCTTTTCAAATGCGTTTGTTCTCAATTTGACATCATATGGCTCTGCCGTAGAGACATAGTAGCTTGGCATAAGTGCGTAGTTTGCTTCGTCGTTCGTATCGTCGCCGTCATTGTCATGATAGCGGATATAGATAGAATCCTTTGGTGTAAAGTAGCCTGGTTTGCCGTTGTCTGGATCGTCGATGCGAGAGTGGACGCCATTCATACCGTGTGATCCAGTAGAGCCTGCACCACCGACAATCTTTGGTGTAGCATTTTCATATGTCCATGTAAGAATATCTTCAGTCAATTTACTTGGATCGGTATCGCTTGAAGCATAGATGGTTTCTATATTTCTGGTAGTGTGGAACGTGTGATCTAGATTATTGACACCGGATAAATCCCAGCCAGTCAAATCGAGGGTAGCCAAATTTGTCATACCACTGAATGCTCTATTAAGATTGGTCAAGCTATTTGTTGCACCCCAACTGCTCAGGTCTAGGCTAGTAAGGCTAGTATCGTTTGCGAAGATTGAAGCCATACTTATTACACTAGCAGCAGTAAAGTTAGAGCCAACAGTTAATGTTTTTAGTTTAGACATATTACTAAACATGTTGTTCATGTTCGTGACGGCACCTGTATTAAAGCTGCTAATATCAAGCGTTGCCATATTGCTTACACTATTAAACATACCGCTCATATTTTGGACATTTGCAGTATTAAACATACTCAGGTCAAGAGAGGAGAGTTTACTAGATCCCGCAAACATGCTTGCCATAGTAGTAACATTTGCAGTACTGAAGTTACTGCTGAATTTGACTTCTTCAACAGTACTCATATTAATGAAAGATGATGCATTTTTAAGGTCACGAGTCTTCCAACTACTGAGGTCTAGGTTTACGATTTTTGCCCCGTTGAACGCCATAGCAACATTTGTAACTTTTTGGATGTCGAATTCTTCTGGGAAGATAATCTCTGTGAGCTGTGCGTTATAGGCAAAGTAGCCCATATCGGTAGCGTTACTCAAATCCCAGTCACTAATATCTACTCTTCTTATATTCGTATATTCAAATGAGCTGCGCGCACCCACGATACCGGTCGTATCAAAACCGGTAAGGTCCATATATTCGAGGTTATTGACTTTGCCTTCTGCAGTGCTTTTACCAACCCCACAATAATGATACTCAACTGAATTGTTGGTACTGATTCTCGGCTTAACATCTTCACTCCACCAGTAGATATTTTCGCCCTCTGCCCAAGCGTAGATTGGATCGATGGTGCCGGAAAGGTCCGTAGCGCTCGCTTTAATTTCATCGCTAGGTTCGCCGTTTGGATAGTGAAGGAAGTTCTTGGCATCCGGATTGGCGATCGTGATAGCTTTGAGTTTATTAGTAATATTTTTATTAGACAAATAGCCACGACCATCGAGCGCTGCGTCAATTTCGCGCCACTTAGCATAGAGGTGGACTTCGCCGCCATTGGCGTTGAGATTCTTGATTGTGGCTTCGTCAGCATACTTAGTGCCGGTACCATTTGCGTTCGTAGTCCATTCTACGAGTTTATGTTGCCACCAAGTGTACGCGATTGGATTGAGTGCAGTCTCTACATCGTAGGTTACAACCTGTGCTGCCATCGCATCTGGGTTTTCAACGTTTTCATTGTTGGCGTGGAAGACAATTGTATACTGAGTTGGATTCCATTTAGCATAGAGCGTAGCAGTTCCACCGTCTTCGACAGTGAGATTATTGAACTCTCCCTGATTTGTATAGTCGTTGCCTTGACCATCCGCCTGAGTATTCCAGCCGCCAAAAGTGTAGCCAGTGCGAGCGAAGGCGTTTGCAGTGAGATTATAATTCGTGTCGTATTCGAGGCCAGCCACTAAAGACATGCTGCCGGATACATTTGTATCATCCGTATTGATATCGAAGGCAACGGAATAAGCGTTCTTACGGTAATGAGCAGTAAACTCGAGGTTGTGGCGAACGCCAGTTGGAACGGTGTATGGCTTGGTTTCGGTAGTTACATCGGTACCAGTCCAGCCAGTGAAAGTGTAGCCTTCTTTAACCGGTTCATTCAAAGTGAAGGATTCAAACTTAGTGAATTTAGTTTTGTTTGCGGTTGCCACGTCACCACCATCGTAGTCATAAGTGACAGCATACTCTGGGGTAGCAACGTCGAACCAGATAGCTTCGTAGATTTTGTTACTAAGGCTGTCTGTTTGTGGCAAAGTAATCGTCGTAGAAACGGTGCTCTCACGCCAGCCCTCAAAGTGCTGGGTTTTATCGCCATCAGCATCATAACGATCTTCTGGGTTATGAAGCGTGAAGCTTGGCGTCAAGATTGTATACGTGTCTGGATTACCCTGCGTGTGAAGAGTAGCTTTTTCCTCATCGGTAAGACCGAGATAGGTAATGGTGTACTCATGCAATTCCCACTTTGCGACCATCGTAATGGTGCCGTTCTCGATAATATTTGTAACATCCGCCTTATCTGCATAGTCTGCGCCGTTGTAAGTCCAGCCCTTAAAATCGTAGCCGGTACGAGCGAAAACGTTTTCACGCAAAACACATTCTTGATCGTATTCGCAGTTCGTAGTGGCCATTTCCCCGCTGGTCGCTTCGTTGCCATCGTAGTCGATATGGAATGGATTAATGGACCATTGAGCATAGAGATTTACAATTACATTGTCTTCTGTCGTGAGGTCCACAACACTGTCTTGATCGCCATAGTGAGCACCAGAACCGTTGGCTTCGGTATCCCAGCCTGTATAGGTGCGGCCAGACCATACAAATGCGTTGGCTGGAAGCGTCTTGGCTTCGCCGAAGGTCATCTCGAGATTGTTCATCGCGCCATCCGTAGCGCCGTTACCATTGAATTTAATAGTATATTTGTGCGCGCGGAAAACTGGATGAATCTTAGTATCATCTGTAAATGGCTGTGTTGGATCTACAGGGTTGCCATTTTCATCTTCCCAACCGGTAAGAGTGTGGCCATCTTTAGTTTGCTCCGGAATGTTGACTGGCTCATTGTAGTTTACGATTTCTTCATGCTCGTTGCCCTCTGCGTCTGTCCAGGTAACTTGCAAACGATCTTTGAGTGCGTAGTTAGTAGTGAGCGTAAAGCTACTTGTTTCAACATTAATAGCTCTAACCGTTGCGGAGACCGTGATAGCAGCAAGGGCGAGCGCTACTACCGCAACTCTCCTGGCGCTTCTTACCGTTCTGCGATTGCGAGATTGTTTGCGCCTAATAATTGTTGCGACACAAATAACGATGAGTGCTGCACCAGAAATAATTGTAGCGATAGTACTAATACGGATAACCGTTCTGTTGGATTCTGTACCCATAACAGTTCCCCAACCGGTGTTTGGTACGAGTAATTCGATTTCGTCTGGCTCCTCAACTTCAGTGTATTTAATGAAGAACTTAACGTTGCTGGCGATTGCGCGTGCATCCATCGCGGCCTGAGTTTCGTATTTTGCAACGAATTCGAAGACTAGTTCGCTTCCCGCTGCGACAGTTTCGCCGGCGTGGTTGTCGTAGACATATATTATATATGGATTCGTATTGTCATCTTCGATAGTCTCAATGGTATGATCCTTGGCACTGGTGTTTTCGAGGATGACTTTGAATTTGGCTTCGTCGTTTAGTTGGTGGAACTCGATGTTCGAAACGATATTTTCATCATCATAGCTCGTGATGTTCCCTTCTGCCGAAGCGGAGATTTCAGTGATTTCTGCAGTTTTGATTTTGAAAAGATTACCTGCGGCATACGCAGTAAGTTGGGAGAAGATTGAGAGAGTAAAAATCCCCGCCAAAAAAGTAGCGGTAATAGTTCGCAGTTTGGTATTGTCGGAAGCACGACGGCGCCTCCGGAAGATTGTATAGCCAATCATAAAAATATATTACACTCCCTTTGCTTATGTTTATTTTAGCATTTTTGACGCATCGTGTATATGGTTTTTATTTGACTTTTACAACAAAAAACCAGCTAACTGAGCTGGTTCTTTGTTTCTTATCTTGCAATACAAAGCACGCTATATGGCCAGTATTTATATTCATTAAAGCCAAAGCCTGCATCAACGCTTATGCGCATTATATTGGCGAACCATTTACTTCTAGTCGTCGATGTCCAGTAGAATCCATTTTCATTCACATCATATACCGATAAATTATTTTGACCCATAGTACCATCCAGCTCGAAACCCGGAAAGTCAGTTTTGTATGCCGCCACGTCACTTCCGTAAGCATCGACTAAGTCGTTTACGTCCCCATGATAGCTATAACCACCATTCGGAAGCTTCCATCCCTTCGGACAGATAGACTGCGGTGCATCTGTTTTTTCATGCGCAGCTGGCATATCATTTCCGTAAATACCCCAACCAGCTGTCGCCGTATAGTAGCTATAGTACACTCCATGATTATGGTTCGGATTCGGATCTACGTATAGTTTCGGTGTATTTTGAGTATCCTCGGTAAATGCCGTATTAGTTGAGGCCGGCAGAGTAAAGGTCGTATCTTCCGGCAAATCCGAGTCCTCGCTTGAGATTTCGACGTCAGCAATCTTTAGCGTATCCAACATCCAACAGTTGCCATCTTGGAGCTTGCCAATCCTGTAGACATTATCATCGCGAGTATCTTTCATATAAGTCAATGTATTAGTTTCCATTGCTGCACATTTTTCTGATGTCATTGATTGCATCGCTTCATAATCATCGCGCCAGTTAGCCCAGAGTATTTGCTTGCCAGTTGTGCCACGTGGAATAGTATAGGTTGTTCCAAGAATCTCTCCATCTTCACTTAGGGACCAACCCAAGAAAGTTTTTCGTTCTATATCGTCTGGTACTCCAATCGTCACCTCTTCTTCAATGGTGTAATTCTTAGGGAGACTGTCACCCCATCCATTTCGGTATTGAATACTGTAATATTCAGGTGTCCAATAGATATATAAATCTGCAACGCGATCACTAGTCGACAAATCTAATCCAAGGAATCCATCTGCGTCGATATCAGTACTGTTCTGGTTGAAGACAATCGTACTATAAGCAGGGCGATTACCCCACATCGCCGATGCTTGCTTAGTATATCCCTCTTTAGTGATATTTATACCATCACCGGTTGCTGGAATAAGGTGTACTTTGCCACCGTAAACACCCCCAACGAAGGTAAGTTTGTCAGGCTCATCGATTGGTGTCAATAAATCATTTACGTGCGAATAAACCGTATTACCTTCACCAAGCGTACCGCCATTCATTCTATATGTTAATCTCAACTCATTTAAGCGATAATATATAGATATTACACGGGAGCCGTCCGGTAGGATTAATGCACTTGATACGGTACCACCCATTTCCGTTGGCATGTTTACACCAGAATCGGATAGAAATGCTCCAATCATTGTGTAGCCAGGGTAAGTTTCTTTAAGATCATCAACAATGAGTTGTTGATTAATTCTGCCGGTACCATTATATACATAATCTAGCGAGAAGTTCCCATCAGCATCGCGCTTGTAGTGCTTGACCGCATATGGAATATCCGTGCGCTCTTCCCATTGTGCATAGATATCTATGACTTGGCCTTCCGTAGTGGTTAGGTTTCTGACTGATAAGTCATAAGGCGTACCAGTGCCATCCGGTTCAGAATTCCAGCCTAAGAAGTTGTAACCGTCACGAGTAAATGGATTACTAATATCGCAATCCGTATCGTAGGCACAAAAGACTCTTTCGGTCGAGGTGCTGGCAGTAGAGCCATCATTCTTATGTAGATCGACTTTATATTGAATACCACGATATACAGCCTTATAGTTATAGTCACCTGGGACATAAATCGTAACACCCGCATATGTGCTTTCTTCTGGTGGCTTCTTCCAGCCAGTCGCAACATAGCCAGTCTTCGTTGGTTTAGTAAGAGTAATTGGTAAGTCGGTGTAGATATATTCGGTTGGGTTACCCGGATCTACGCCACCATCATAATCGTAGGTAATATGATAAGTCTTTGGCGTCCATTGAGCATAGAGTTTAACTTGTTTGTTATTGATTGGCGTGAGTCGGGAAACGCCACTTTGTTGGTCGACAAATTCCACTTCACCGTCAGCGGTAGTAGACCAACCGGCAAAGTTGTAGCTACTGGCAGTGTAGCAGCTTGGATTCAAGGTTACTTCCTGAGTATAGAGGATAGAGTAGTGATTCCGCATATCACATCCAGACCATCCGCCTTTGATTTGTGAAGAGTTCATGTCGTAAATGATACTGTAGCGATTCTCTCTCCAGTTTGGACTGAGAGTGATAGTCTCACCTTCATGTGCAAGCCATAGCGAGCCAATATCCGTGTAGGCAATTACCCTTTGGCCTTCGTTAGTGGTCCAATCGTATGGGGTAAAACCGGTTTTTTGATTATTGTTTGCCGGCAAGATAACTTCCGTTTCGTCGTAAGTGAAGTTGTAAGTTTCATCAATAGTGCCATCACCATCAAGATCAAGCTGTACGGTATAGTGGATTGGCGTCCAGTCTGGATAAATCTCAATGTTTCCATCCGGATCGGTTACCAAGTTCTTGACCGCTTCGCCGTCGTCGTAGTGATTATCATTTTCGTCAATCCAACCGTTGCGTAGGTAGCCATAATCTTCGTCAGCATTATTGATCGGAAGTGTTTCCTCTACGCCGTAGGTCATATCAATGGTCACTGTTCTTTCAGACCAGTTGTCAGTAGTATCATCATATTCCCATTCACCGGTATAGAGTGTGATCGTATAGTTGTTTGGAGTGAAATCTGGAGAAATTGTAATAGTGGCGCCATCTTCGGTGGTGAGATTGCTAATTTCGGCAGCATCGTCATAGTGATTGCCATTATTGTCAGTCCAACCATTCGTGGTGTAACCAGGATTGGTGGCTTCATTGGTTGGGAGCGTGATACTTTCGCCATAATCAAGCTCTTCAGTAATATCTGCGTTACTGTCACCATTAGTGTCAATTGAGACGATGTAAGTGATTGGTGTCCAGGTAGCGACAATACTAATGTCGTCGGAAATCTCCTGGGTTCCACTCACAATATCACCATTTAGTAACTGCCAACCAGTAAAGTTATTGCCTGGTTTGGTTGGTTCTTCAATAGTAAGAGTATCACCATAATTAATTACAGTATTATAATCTACCCCATCAATAGAATAAGAGATGGCGAGCAGGTTTTTGAGGTTATAATTTGTTTCGAAGCTAAAGACAGATTCACTGCTAACCGCGTTGACTACAGACGTGGCCATCAATGAGCCAAAGACAACAAAAGCGAGCGCCTTAGTATGGCTGCTGAGTTTCTTGGATTTAACTACGCCAATCACCATTATAATAAAGCCAGCAATTGCAATAAATACAGCTGCTGGAACTGCTTTTGTATCATTTGCGTTTGACTGTGTATTGGCACCAGTTTCTGGGGTCGCGATATCTTCACTATCACTACTAGTGCTCGGTACAGTAATTTCCTCTTCCTGTTCCGGTACTGCTTCTTGATAAGTGAACGAGAATTTAACGTCGAGGTTTTGAGTACGAGATGCCGGTGTCGGAATACTATTCTTATATGTGACGGTTACGTCTAAGTCTAAACTAGCGCCCGCAGCGATAGTTTCACCGGAGTGGGTGGAGTAGGTGTATGAAAGATACGAATTCGTATTATCATCCATAATCGAATCGATTATGTAAGATTTGTCTGTGGTATTTTCAAGCTTAATAGTGTAAGTTATAAGATCATTGGTGTTGTAGAATGTGGCGTTTGACTTTATCTTGGTTTCCTCGAAACTTTCGATTGTGGCCTCAACGCTCGCGGATTTGTCTTTGATGGATACATCCGATATTTTGAATGGGTCCGGAGCCGCTTTTGCTGTATTTAAAGTTATTAAGGAAGCGACAAGAATCGCAAAACCGAGAAATGCCAAAAAACGGCTAGCCATATTTATCCTGCGCCCTCGTCGCGCAGCATTACACACCTCGCTCATGCTTTAATTTTAGCATAACGGCAATGGAAAATGTAAGAGTTTTATTGTTGGGCTTCGTATAATTCTCTTGGAATTAATAGCATATCAACAATCGCAACTTCTTCTCCGGTATTCTTTGTGGTATTCATAACGTCACTAACCAGAAATAAACAGTTTCTATTTATGAGGACTTCTTGTTGGCCTTGGGCGTCAGTAACATTGTTTTCCATTAAGAACGCTGATTCGTGGCAACCGGCTGGAATATGGCAGCAGATTTCAACATTGCGTTTGCCATGGAAAGTGTTCTCGAGATTGCGCTCATAAAAACTAGCTTCTTTGGTGAGCGAGGAAGACATGAAACCTTTTTCCATGAAGAATTGGCCTTGCAATTCTTTGAGATCCTGCAAAGTTTGAATTCCGTATTCCCTAAATGTTGAAAGGTCCGTGCCACGGAAGGTTACAAAGTCTTCGTTTGGAGCTGGAGCCTTTGGAATCGCCTCGCTCACCCCCTGCATGATTCCTCTATATCTAGCCTCTTTTTCTTCTGTATGTTGGCCCAATTTTTCGTAATCCCAGTATCCGCGCGCCAAGATGTTGATACCCCTAAAATCATAACCGGTATAATCAAACAGGTTCTTAGAATCTTTATAGCTCAATTTTCTCATCTGAGCGCCATATCCTGGATTGTCCTCGTAAAACTCTTCAACCGAAGAATACTCTTTTGGTTCTATTTTTAATTTTTCGTCGACATAATCATTAACCGTCTCCCACTTCCCTTGCGATTTAATATATTCAAGCGTGTAATTGCAATGCCTCTCTTCGCTCGATTCCGGAAGATTAAAATGGAATTTTGGTCGCTCAGCTTCGGCTTCTGCTTTGGCTTTTGCTTCTGCCCTTTTACCAAAGGTACCTTTGAGTTTTTCTAGAATACTCCAACCAGATTTTTTCTTTCCGCCGTTGCCCATCGCCTCGACGCTTTCCCAACCGGTAGGTTGATTATTCATATTTTGGGGTTGGGGGATTTGTTCTGGTCGTAATTGGTTCATGCTTTTATTGTAGCATCTCTGCAACAAAAAATGAGGACCACTTTGGAGGTCCTCATTTTCCCAAGTTTTATTACGCGACAATGTTTACGAGTTTGGCGTTCTTTACGAAGATAACCTTCTTTGGTTCGCCAGTAACAAGTTTTGTAATCTTTTCTTGTGCGAGAGCATCGGCTTTGATCTTTTCTTCGTCGTCGAGATCGGATTTGTCGACGGTCATCTTGGCGCGGAGCTTGCCGTTAACCTGAATGACGACTTCGACAGTGTCGGAAGCGAGGTGTTTGTCGTCCCAAACTGGCCATTCGTCGTCTTCGATTTTGAGCTTCTCAAGCATTTCGCAAGCCAAGTGTGGGGCGAATGGCTTCAAGAGCTTGGCAAGTGCGACGAGATCTTCGGTAGAAACGCCAACTTTGTAGAGCTCGTTGACATATTCCATCAAAGCAGCGACGGCCGTATTGAAGTTGCACTTATAAATATCTTCAGTAACTTTCTTAATGGTCTTGTGGCGAACTACGATAGTATCTTTTTCGTCAGCCTTCTTGGCATCGGCACTGAAGCAAAGCGTCCAGCAGCGATTCAAGAATCTATAAACACCACCGACGGAGCGTGGATCCCAAGCTGCGTCGAGTTCGACTGGACCGATGAACATTTCGTAGGTACGAAGTGTATCAGCACCATAGCCATCATTAATGACATCAAGCGGATCGATGACGTTGCCTTTGGACTTAGACATCTTCTTGCCATCCGGAGCGTTGATGTAGCCGTGATAAATAAGTTTCTTGACTGGTTCGCGGAATGGTAAGTAGCCTTGATCAGCAAAGAATTTGCACCAGAAGCGGATGTAGAGAAGGTGAGCGACGGCGTGGTCTGCACCTACATAAACATCAGTTGGAGCCCAGTACTTAATAGCTTCTGGATTCCAGGCGTGTTCATCATCATGAGGAGAAACATAGCGCCAGAGATACCAGCTTGAACAGGCATAGCCATCGAGCGTATCGGTCTCGCGAGTCATTTCTTCGACTTCGCCAGTATCTTCATTGTAGACATTGACCTTAAGCCAATCTTTACATTTAGCAAGAGCGGAGCGGCCAGTGTTGTCTGGTTTGTAATCTTCGACTTCCGGAATAATGACTGGAAGTTGCTCTTCTGGAATAGCATGTGGCTTACCGGTTTTGTCGTAAGCGATTGGGATTGGACAGCCCCAGTAGCGTTGGCGAGAAATGAGCCAGTCACGCATGCGATAGGTAACTTTGGCTTCACCAATACCGCGCTGCTCGAGGAAGGCGTTGATTTCTTCGCGAGCATCCTCGGACTTCTTGCCATTGAAGTCGCCGGAGTTTACGAGTGTACCTTCACCGTGGTAGCACTTGCTGTCGTCGGTAGAGGTTTCTGGTTTTTCGATAACTACTTTAATTGGAAGATCAAACTTTTCGGCGAATTCAAAGTCGCGTTCGTCGTGAGCCGGAACAGCCATCACGGCACCTTCGCCGTAACCGCTTAAGACGTAGTCGGCAACCCAGATTGGCATTTCAATACCGTTAAGTGGGTTGATGGCGT
>JAEEGL015190921.1_pt1 | contig 14100 bp, 9 predicted proteins | sample 9134231 | NCBI WGS metagenome assembly JAEEGL01 (sample SAMN16246548, study PRJNA631951) | gut metagenome | biome: gut microbiome; feature: rumen; material: fiber-attached | host: Bos | place: Iran: Karaj | collected 2018-10 | reverse complement strand
TTAAAATAATATTATTTAAGCATAAATTTAAGTAATATTTAGAATTATTTTTTTATTTTATATATAAAATTATATAATTTAATTTTATATATTTGATTATAAAAATTTAATTTTTATTTACTTATAAAATTACTTAAAAAAAATATTTTTATGAAAATATTGATATTTATAAATTTATTTATTAATTATTAAAAAATAATAATTTCTTGGTTAGTGAAATAGAATAAATATTTTTGTTTTTATATTTTATATTATTATTAATAATCAACAAATCTATTTAAAAATATTTTTTTCAAATTGAATTTTTAAGATATAAATAAAGATAATAATAATTTTAAAATTTTTATTAATTATATAAAATATTATAATTCTATATAAAATTTATTATAATATATATAAAAAAATTAACTTTTTTATCTTTTTTTTGCAATATTTCTTTGCTTATCTGCACCTTTAACAATTTTTTCATCTGTTAAGAGTCCTTTTCTCCTTCTTATTTTATTTATATAATTTTTAGCTTTATTTGGTGTATCAACATTAACTCCATAATTAATAATATCTTCTTCAGTAGGCATATCAAAAGGATCAATATCTAAAATTTTCCATTTATAAAATCCTAACATTGGATTTGTTAAACCAGAAGATTTTTTTCTTATTTCTTCAACAAAACCAAATGATTCAACTACAGGAACAATGGCTTCTATTGTACATTTTATATTTTCATCAGATGGAATTTCGTTTATAATTTCTCCTCTTCGTTTATTAATTACACTATGAATTTTTCCAACATTTTCTTGATTTAATTGAAAAGTACATAAATATAAAGCTTCATATAATCTTGGATCTGCACAAAGATAAGATTTTCTACATGTATCTTTTACTAAAGATATTATTTGTCCTAGAAAAGAATTATATAAAGTTTTTGAATTTGATGTTGAAGATTTGTTTTCATTATTATTATTATTATTTGAGTTTGAAATATTTATACTATTATTATTATTATTTTTTGCACTTGATTTTGAAGGAGTATTGTTATTAGTATTTGTTGATGGTGTTATATTATTTGGGGAGAGATCATTTTTAAGAGATTGTTTTGGAGAAGAAGGTTCTTCTTCTTTATTGTTGTTGTTTGTTTCATTTGATATAATATTATTGTTATTTATATTATTGTTATTATTTATTTCGTTTATGTTTGAATTTATAGTATTAATTTCATTATTATTATTATTGTTTTGTTCTTCTTTTAAAATTTCCATATTATTATCTTTAATTACATTATCATTATTATTTTTTTCTTCTTCTTTTTTTGAATTTACACTTTCATCTTCATTTTTTTTAAGTTCAATAAATTCAAGAACAAAAACGACTCCATACATATTTTCTTCACATAAAGGTCCATTTTTTACAGCTAAATCGAACCCAACTTTTAAACTTATCATAAATTCTTTAAGAGAAATATTTTTTTTATTTAAAAATTTTTCAAGCTCATCTGAAATAAATTTTTTCTTATTATTTTCATTATTATTATTATTTTTTTCACTTAGAATTATTTTATCATTATTAATTAAATTTTTATATTCTTCATTAAAATCTTCATCAATACATTTAATTCTATCAAAAAATCTTTGTTCTTTTTCTAAATGTTTAATTAAAAATAAATTAACTTTTCCTTCTTTAGTTCCAAATTCATATAAATAATTTTTAATAATTTTTAATATTTTTTTATTTTCAATTTTATTTTCCAATTCTTCTTTAAATTTAAATATTTCTCTAAAAGTTTCTTTATCAACTTCAAAATTATTATTCTCTACAATTTCAATAAATTTTTGATTATTTTCAATTAAATCAACAACATCTTCATTTAAGCCAAAAGCAGTAATTCCTAATTTAATTTTTCCCGAAGAAATTTCTCCTTCGCTGAAACCTTTTTGATTAAGAATATTTTTATTTTGATTTTTAACATAATTACTAATTAAATTTTGTTTTTCAATAAAATTGCTCGTTTTTTTTTCATTTTTTTCAATAACATCTTTTACTTTATGTTTTGCAATAACAGGCAATTTTTTAATTGGTTCTGCTTTTTTTAATACCATAGGTGTACTAGATTTCATAACATCTTTTTCATCTTCAAAATCTATATTTTCTTCACCATCTTCAACAATGTAATATTCATCTAAATCATTATTCATTTTTCTTTCACGTAATTTTGTTTCTTTAATTTCTTCTATATTTTTTTGAATTTCAATGTTTTTATTATAAATTTTTTTCTTAAAAAAATAATTTTTATTTGCCAAACCTTCTTTAAAATTCACAATAGGTTCAGAACAAACTATTTTAACCTTCGCTAAAGTCTCTTCTAAATCTTTTATACATCGTTCTAAATGAACTTCACCTGAAGTTACTAGAATATGTTCACCATTTTTTTGAATATAATATTCACATGCAGGGTCAGAACGATTTAATTTTTTTAAACCATTTACTAATAAAGGAATATCTTTTAAATTTTCAGTTGTTATTGAAACTTTAATATTTGAATTTTTATTTAAATTTAATGGTATTATAGAAGGACATTCGAAAATTGAAGAAATTGTTCCAGTTTTAAATATTTCGTTTTCTAGGTTTAAAACACTGAAAATTGAACCAGGAAAAATTGATGGAATTGGAGATAAATATTGACCCATGAAATAAAAAAAATTATCAAATTTAAATTTTGTAATATCATATTTATTATTTTGAGGATCATGTTTTGGGCCTATTACATAATATTCAGAATTTTTTGTTAATGTTCCAGTGAAAAGACGTGCGAATGGCATGAAAATTATATCATCTTCATTTATATTATTATTGTTATTAAGATTATATATAATATTGTTATTATTAATATTTAAATCATCTAAATAAGTAATATTTTTTTTACTTATTGGAATCATTTTAGATATATAAGCTAATGTTGGAGCATTTAAAATATTTCCTTTTTTTATGTTAAATTTTAAATCTTTTACAAAATTATTATGATTGAATTTTACATTAGGAAATAATAAATCGATTTTATTTTGTATTCCTACAATTGGATTTGGTAAATGTTGAATTGCCACATCAAAAATTGTTGTTGGAATTGGAAGCCATTGACGCATTATTGTTTTTAATATTAAATTTGGGTTTTTATTTAAATTATTAGTATTTAATTCTTTATTTGTAATTTCAATTTTTAAACTTTTTGATATGTTTTTTATTTTTTCGATATCTTTTTTATTCAAAATTGTATCATAAATTTTATATATATTATTTAAAATAAAATCTACGAAAATTGGTTTTGAATTTTCATTAATAGGTTCATTATATATTTTTTTATTTTTATTATTAAAATAATACTCACCCCATAAAACTTTCATTAAACTTTCTTTTTTAAATTTGAATTTTTCAATTAAAATATCAGCAAAAGTTTCTAATGTAAATGCCCAATTATCTAATGCAGAAGCAAAAATAACATTTCCTTTGCAAGGATCAAAAAAAACTTCATTTTCTTTTTCTTCAATAATATTATCAATATTAACTTCATTATTAATATTATTATTTAAATTATTATTACTCGAATTATTTTCTTTCGACAAACTTAATGATTTACTACTATTTTTATTTATTTCTAAATCTCTAAGAATTAAACTACTCATTAATGCATTAACTTTTTCCATTAAATTAAACAAATGTTCATAAGCTTCCAAAGGTGATAAATTAACAGTAGTAAATAATTTATCTATTTTATTCAAAACTAAAATACATTTTATTTTCTCATCCCACGCTTGTCTAATAACACTTTCAGTTTGACTACATATTCCTTCAATAACATCAATTACAATAATAGCACCATCAACTATTTTAAGAGCCGAGAAAATTTCATAATTAAAATCAACATGTCCAGGACTATCAATCATATTCATTAAATAATTTTCATTGAATTTTAAAGAATGATATGCGATTGAGATGCTACTTGATTTCATTGTAATACAACGTTCTTGTTCATCGGGACGACTGTCCATATATCGAACATCTCCAGCCATTCGAGGAGAAATTATATTATTATAGGATATTAAATTATCGACTAATGAAGTTTTACCGTGGTCGACATGGGCTAGAACACAAAGATTACGAATATTTAAAGGATTTTTTGAAAGATTTGATATTAATGAAGAATGTGATTGTTCTTGTTCAATGATATTATTTGTTGAAATTGATGATGATTGTTGGTTGTTTAAATTGTTATTATTATCGTTAATATTATTATTTTGAGAACTCATATTTAATTTTTTTTATAGATGATGAATATATTTTAATTTATTGTTAAATTATTTTTAAAATTTTAAATGATTAATTTTGATAATTATATTATTTATATTTAAAGATAATAAAATGAATTAATAATTTAAAAAAATATTTATAATTTAATTTTATAAATAATTTAAATTTAATAAATTAAAGAAAAAATATTTTTTATTTTTTTTTTTTTAAATTTAATAATTAATGAATGTAGAAAAAAGAAAAATTCAAAGAATGATAATAAAACCAATAAATTATTTATTTCAATTATATCAATCAAAAAATAAAGTTGAAATTTGGATATTCGAAAACGATGACATAACATTTGAAGGAACAATAATAGGATTTGATGAATTTATGAATATGGTTTTAGATGAATGTATAGAAAAAAATAAAAAAAAGAATACAATAAATAATTTAGGAAGAATTATGTTAAAAGGTGATAATATAACATTAATAAGAGCAATATAAAACAATAATAATTTTAATATATAATTTTAATTATTTATTATTTAAATACCTACAAAATAACCATCAATAAATTCACCTGGAATTTTTATACAATTTCCTACTATTTTTTTTAATACTCCTTTGCCATGCCATTTTCCTTCTAAAAAATTACCTTCATATAAATATTCTACACAATATTCTTTTCCTATCCCATTTGGCATTCCATTTAATGTTGGTCCAGAATATTTATTACCATTTTCTAAATCTGTGAATTGTTCATTTGTTTCAATTTCATTTCCTGTATAATTTACTAAAGAAATGGTTGGATTAGAACAATTTTTTTGATTTGTTATTTCAATTTCCATTTAATAATAATAATAATATAACATTTATTTTATAAATTTAAAATAAAATAATTAAATTATCATTCTATTTTTAAATAAATAATTATTATTTATGCAATGTATGTAAATCAATAATATTTTTTTTCATTATTCCTGTGATAGACATTGCAGCAAATGCCATCGAACCACTAAAAACAATAAATCTATAAATTTTTTTACTAAAATTATCTTTATATTCATTAGGTAAACTAAATCCTATTAAAGCATTATAAAGTAAAAATCCTAAAATTATACCTCCTAAAATTATTCCTTTTAGAGTATTATCATTATTATGAGATTTAAATTGATTTTTTTTAGGATTTAAAATTCCTGTAAAATAATCATTACAATCTTGATTATAACCATCTTTACAATTATTAATAATAAATCTTTTACAACTTAAATAACCATCAGTTAAAGCTCCTTTATATGTTCGTTTTCCAGTTCTAACAAAACCCCCTTTTAATGCTCCAGTTCCGCTATAAGCTAATGATATATTATCTCCATGATCTGCCCATAAATTTTTAAATACATTTTCAAACACATCCTTAAATTTTTGAAAAGGATCACCATTAAAATCTACACTTAAATTTAAATTTTTTAAAATTTTATGTAAATATATTCTAGCAAAAACACTTTGAACTACATTTGTTCTATCTAAACAATCTATACAATTTGTTCTAAAAACACCTGCTTGAACAGTAATGAAATTTAAAAAATTTCTATTATGAAAAATTTGAGTTAAATTACTATTATTATTAAGTTCTAATAAAGTATTTAATTCAAATTGAATTTTTGTAAATCCTTGGTTTTCAATACTCTTATTAACAGAATTATATTTTAATAATTGTATTAAATTTCCATATTTCATATTTTTACAAACACTATGAAAATCAAACCAAGCATATTCAATATTATTTTCTTGACCTTTATTATTTTCTTTATAATAAGAAAATAAATTTGTAAAATAATCTCCAATAGTTTTTTGATCTTTTTTCTTATCAATTAAATTAACTATGCATATATCTCCATATTCTTTCTTAATACTATCTATATGTCTTTTAAAAACATTATAATTTTCATTATAATTATCAAGAGGTAAAATCAAAGGATTCAATTGTAAATTTGGTTCTTGAGTCCATATTAAAGGAATGCTTCCTCTAATTTGTTCATAAGTAATAATATTTTGAATAGTATTTTCTTTATATAAAATTATTTCTTCAGTTTCAACAAAGTTAGCTACATTACCAATTGAATCAGCTCCTCTTATTAAAAATCTCATTCCACTTCTTCTATTATCTTTTCTTGCTATTAAATAATAACAAAGATCTTCTGAATATTCATCTAAATTATTTGTTCCAAAATATCCATTGATAACTGGATAAATAAAATTATTCATTCCTTTAAAATCAAATATTTTTGCTATACTATAATTCCAAACAAATGGAGCAATACTATATGGAAAAATATATGAATTTATATTCATATCGTTTATTTGATTTTTATATTTTCTAAATGAAATTGATAGATCAATTGTATCACTATAATATAAAGGATTTCTTTCCAAAAAATTATCTAACATTTTTATATATTTTTCATCTTCATCGATTATTTCATTTCCTTGATTTGGAATGTAAATAAATTTATTAATTCTAAAAATTTTTGCTGAAAGAATTTTTCCAACAAATGTTGTTTGACTTGAACATATTATATACCCTAGTTTAGATCCTTCAATATAACCTATTATGTTAAATACTTCATAAATTTTTGAATTTGATGGTAAACTATAATTATCTTTTTCTTCTTTGAAACCTCGAGTTGATTTATTATAAGAAATTATTGTTTTATCTTTTTTAAATATGTAATCATCTAAAGTATTGTAAATTTTTATTGGTTTTGGGATTTTTGATGTAGTATCTATCATTTTTAAATAAAAATATTATTTATTATTTTAATATTTATTATTAATTATAATAAAAGAATTTAAATATATTTTTCAATAATAATAATTAATCTAAATATTAATTATTCTTTTTTATTTATTAGGTTTAAAAATCTTTTTTTATAAATAATTTTATTAATTTATATTAAATCAATTTATTTTCATATTTTAATTTTATTTTTTATAAATATAAAAATTTATTTCAATTAAATTGTAAAGTTATTTTTTTTATTCTTCTTTTTTAAATTTTAATTTTTTATATTCATTTTACACAAAAAATTTTATTATTAAATTAAATTTTTTATAATTTATTTAATTTAATAATAAATATTTAATTTATAATAGAAAATATTTTCAAACTTTTTATTTAAAATGTTAAATAATAATTATTTTATAAAAAAATTATTTTTAATTATAAATAAATAAAAATGATTACTTCTAAAAAAAATAATAAAATTAATCTGAAAAAGAATTCAAGCAAAAATAATAATTTTTTCTCTCCATTTATTAATGCTATAAAAAATAATAAACCAACAACTTCAAATTCAAAAATAAATCAAAAAAAAAATAAAAATAATGTGAATAATTTAAACACAAGTCAAAATAAACAAAAAAAAATTAACAATAATCAAGATGAAATTAATAAAAAACAAACATTAAAAACAAATAATAATTGTAACTTTAAAAATAATAATATTTTTAAAGAATCAACTACTGTATTACCAACAAATTGTTCTGAAGAAGAAGGAAAAAAAGTAATAACTAAAAAAAATACAGAAGAAAAAAATCCTTTATATTTAAATAAAATTTATAAACAAACAATAATAATTGATGAAGATGGAAATAATAATTTAAATATAAATAAACATGATAAATTAATTAGTGATAATATTTTTATAAAAAATAGAAATAAAGCCAATCAAGAAAATAATAAATTCGATGATATATCTCAAGATACAGAACGTTTAAAGGAATATGGGAAAATTTTTAATATGCTTAATAATAATATAGAAGATATGAAACAATTATTTCAAGATAATGATAATTGTAATAATAATAAAAATAATAATGGAGGAAAAAATAAACATGAAAATAAAAATAATTTTATTCAAATTTTTTCAAAAAAAGATATTGAAGAAATTGAAAAAATTCAACCTTCCCCTAAAAAAAAAGAAATTTTAAATGAAAAAGATGAAGAATCTTTTTTAGGTTCTTGTATAAGAGATACGTTTTTTGAATCATTAAAAAATAAAGATAATTGTTCTATTAATGAATATAGCTCTATTTTTTCAAATTCTAATATTAATTTTGATATAAATAATTTAGATCAAACTATTGTAGAAGATGATGAAAATTATAGAACATATAATTTCAAACATAATTTAGTTATTAATCCACATTTTTTACTTACTAATTATAAAAAAATGAATAATAAAAAAAAAATAAAGAATAATAATAATGGCAAATATTTTTATACCAAAAATAAAAATATAAAAAAAATAAAAAATAAAGAAGAAAAGGGTTGTATTTTATTTTAATTTTTACATTGATGTGTTTGTAATATTTTTATATAGAAAAAATTAATTTGAATATTAATTATATATATTATTAAATAATTTCCTATTTATATTTGTTAATGAGTTTGTTTTTACAATCTATTTATAAATTAATAATTATATGTTAAATAAATTATAAATAAATTATAATTTTATAAATTATTGACGTAAAAAGTAATATTTTTTAATGTAACTTTTTTTTAATAAATTAAATTAAAAATATAAATTAATTATATTATATTAATTTTTAAAAACGAAAAAATTAAATATATTAAAATTATTAAATTTTTTATTAATAAAATTTTATAAAAATAATAAAATTATAAATTTGGTTTTATATAATAATTTAATACAAAATAATAATATATTTATTTTTATATTTATAAAATATTTTTTGAAAATATATTTATTATATTTTTTAATATTATTATTTCATATATTAATTAATAATTATAATATATATTTGATATATGTATATTAGAAAATAAAATTAAAATCATTTCCGTTTTTAATATTTTTATTATTATTTTGTGATAAATCAATATTAAATATATTATTATTATTATTATTATCATTATTTTTATTATTATTTATATTATTATTTTGATAAATGTCGTTGTTATTTGATTGTTGTGTATTTAATGAATTTAATGCTTCTATTAAATTATTTGTTTTATCTTTTTGTTCTTTATTTGTTATATCAAATAAATCAATTGGATTATTATTATTTAATTCAATATTATTATTATTATTATTATTCGTATTTGAATTTGCAAAAAAATCAAATTCTGATAAATTATTATTTGAATTAGAATTATTAGTATTTGAATTTTGATTTTTATCTTCAAATCCGAAATCAATTAAATTAGTTTCTTTTTGGGTTTTATTATCTTTTTTTGTGTTTGTAGATGAGTTATTTTTATTATCATTTTCATCAAAATCAAATGCATCTTCATTATTATTAAAAAATTTATTATCAAAATTTACATTATTATCTTCTTCTTTAAAAAAATTATCATCATCTTTAATATTTTTTTCTTTTTTTTTATTTTTTTCATTTTCTCCCCAATCTTTTTCTTTTTTATTATTAACAATAACTCTCCCATATTTTATTCTATTTTGAAGAGCAGTAAAACTTATATTATCAATTCTTAAATCATATTGATCAGGAGCTATTTGAATTATTGTAAAATAATGTTTATTCAATGGAAAACTATAAGAATAATTATATGTATATTTTGAATTATTTGATACTTCTTGTCCATCAATCATTACAATTCTATTTCCCTTTATTCTTTGATGTTGAAGTTCTATTTTATGTCTATAATTTTTTTCTAAAATAAAATCCCATGTATAAAGAACTTTTGATGATTTTATAAAATCTCCAATTTCGTTTTGAGAAAAATTCAAATTTGTTATATCAATTTTTGATATATCACCAATCATTAATATTAATTTAAATAAATGAAAATATTGATTAAAAATAAATAAATTTTAATTATTTTAATTATAATTAAATTTATATAAATATATGTTTGCAAATGAACAAGATTATTCAAATATTAGTAGAGATCCAACATTTGGATTAAATAATAATAGTAATATATATCATAGAAGTAGTAGAGATAATAGTAATATATATGAATCTAATAATAATTATCCTATATATCAAGATCAAAATATTAATAATAATAATATGAATAATAATAATAATATTAATAATAATAATAATATTAATAATAATAATTTTACAAATCAAAATAATAATAATCAATTTGGTCAAAATCTTGTTAATAATGTTTCCCAACAAATTAAATCCTCTTTTATAGATAAATTAAAATGTAATATATCTTTTCTTCAAGTATATTTTGATATAGACACAGATGATATAAAAAATCGTTTAATATCATCTTTAAATCCTTTAAATTCAAATTTTATTCAATTAATCAAAGATAAACCAGATTTATATGGACCATTTTGGATTTATACTACAATAATCTTTATAATCGCAGCTTCAGGATCATTTTCAAAATATTTACAAGGAGCAAATGATGCAGATTATTTTCAAGAATTTGTTCCAACAGCTGCTTATGTAATATATGGTGTGGGATTTTGTTTACCATTTATCATTTTTATTTTAATGTATTTTTTTGGAAGTCAAATTAATTTTATGATAATTTTATGTATTTATGCTTATAGTTTTACTATTTATGCTCCAGTTATGATAATTATTATTCCTTTTGAAAAAATTCAAGGTTTTTTACTATTTTTAGCTGTTTTATCAAGTACAATATTTATAATAGTTAATTTTTTTGCTGAAATGAATAAATATGAAGTTAATAAAAAATATTTAGTTATTGGAGTTATTATATTATTTCAAATTAGTTTATTTTTGATTTTAAAATTTAATTTTTTCAAAAAATTAAAAAAGAGAATGAATACTTAAATTATAATATATAAATAAAATAAAATTTGTAATTAAATAAAACATATAAATATTTTATTGCTATATTTATATAATAAAAAATTAAAAAATTAATTTTTTATAAAAGAAAATAATATAATTAATCAATTTATTTTTCTCATAATATTAAATTTATAAAATATAAAATTAATAAATTTTTATGGATAATTTCGAAATTTTAGAAAAAATTGGACAAGGAGCTTATTCAACAGTATTAAAAGTAAAAAGAAAAGAAGATAATATAATTTATGCATTAAAAAAAGTAAATCTTTCTGCATTAAAAGAAAAAGAAAAAATAAATTCGTTAAATGAGGTACGTATTTTAGCATCAATTCATAGTCCATATGTAATATCTTATAAAGAAGCTTTTTTTGATAAAAATTCATCATGTTTATGCATTGTTATGGAATATGCAGATAATGGTGATTTATATCAAAAAATTATTTCAATGAAAAGAAAAGCATGTTTATTTGAAGAAAAAGAAATATGGCAAATTTTTATTCAATTAATAAAAGGTTTAAAATCCCTACATAATTTAAAAATATTACATAGAGATTTAAAATCTGCAAATATTTTTTTATTTTCTGATGGTTTTGTTAAATTAGGAGATTTAAATGTATCTAAAGTAACTAAAAAAGGATTAGGTTATACTCAAACAGGAACACCTTATTATGCAAGTCCTGAAGTTTGGAAAGATCATCCATATGATAATAAAAGTGATATATGGTCTTTAGGATGTGTGTTATATGAAATGATAACTTTAAAACCCCCTTTTAGAGCTCAGAATATGGAGCAATTATATAAAAAAGTAATTAGTGGGGATTATAATAAAATACCATCTAATTATTCAGAAGATTTAAGTAATATTGTTGATTATTTATTACAAGTTAATAGTAATAATAGACCTAGTTGTGATGATTTATTACAAAATAAAATTATAAATAAATATATGGAATTGTATGAAAATAATAATAATAATTTAAATGTTAATTTAAATGGGGATATGTTATTGAAAACTATATATTTTCCAAAAAATTTAGGAACTTTGGAAAATAAATTACCAAAAGCTAATTATAATGCAAAACATGTTAAAAATTGTAATAGTTTTAGCTTTTTAAATAAAAATATTTATAATAATAATATTAATAAAAATAATTATTTATTTGACAATAATAATAATAATAATAATATAATAAGTAGAAATTCTAATGAAAATCAAATAGATTATTTATATAAAAGAAGAGAAAAAAAAGAAATAGAATATAAAAAGAAATTAGAAAAATTAGAAAATGAAATAAAAAATAATAATGAGCAAATTAAAAGAAATTTTGAAATACAAGTAGAACAAAATAATTATATTTTATCATATTTAAAACATCGTCAAAATAAATCATATGATAAAGGAAGTAATCATAATAATTTATTAAATATAGAAAATAATAAAATTTTTAAGAAAAAAATAAAATTACCTAAAATTTTAAATAATTATGAAATAAATAAAAATAATAATTATAAACTAAAAAATGTTAAATCAACTGAATTAAGAATAAAAAATAATAATAATAATAATAGTCATAAAAATTTAACTGAAAATAAAAGAAATATTTATCCTAAATACATAATTGATAGAGAAAAAGTTAATTTAAAATCATTAGAAAATTTATATAATTACAATTATATTTCAAATAATTATTATAATAATAATTATCCAGTTCAAAAATATTATCAAAAAAAATTTATAAATTTATTTAATTAAAATTTTTGAATATAAATATATCTTTTTATCTAAATTATATATTAATATTAATTTATATTTTTTTAATTATTAAGTTTTGAAAATTAGTAAATAAATTTTAAATTTAAATTATTAATATATACAATATGATATTTTTATTTATATATTAAATTTTTTATTTATATAAATTATTAATTAAAATATTTTTACATTATTTTAATTAATTAATGTTAAATGAAAAAAACGTTACTGAAAAAAATATTCATTTGAAATTATCAAAATCTTTAGATGTTCTTCATCTTCCTGTTATAAATAATAATAATAATTATAAAAAAAAACAATTACCTAAACCTAATATATCAATGGATTTAAGAAATGAAATAAATTTTGTAAAAAAACTTGATTTGGATGTAGATATTCCAACATTAATTGCACATGAAAAAGAATTAAATAATAAAAAATTTTATATAGATTCAAATCCTATTGTTTTAAGCAAAAGACTAAATACATATTTTAATAAAAATCCAAATCAAGAACAATTAGAAAAATTACATAATAATGAAAGTGAAAAGAAAAAAAATAAAGATTTTAAAGATTTATTAACTTATTATAATAATAAAAAAAATGAAATTAATAATTTAGATGAAATAATAAATAAATTAGATGAAGAAAATTATCATTTTGATTTAGAAATTGAAGTAATAGATAATTATGATAATTATGTAAATAATTTATCTTTAATTTCAAGATCATCTTCTTTATATTCAAATAAAAAGAAATTTTTAAAAACAAATAATAATCTTGTAAATAAATTAGAATTAAAAAGAAAAAGAGAAATAAAAAAAGAAGAAATTTTATCAAATAAAAAAGAAAATATTACTTATTTAAAAAATTTAAGAGAAAAAAAATTCATATTAAAAAACGAAATTAAAAAAATAAAAATATTTATTAATCAAAAGAAAATGGAATTAAATGATGATTATCATTTATCATTATATGAAGGAATAGATTTTCGTAATGAAGGTTTAGTTAATTTTATAAGAAATATTTGGAATATAGGAATGAATGTTGATATTAATTTTTTTCCTACTTATTTAGATAATTCTAGTATTGAATTTTTATTTAAAAAAGCTTATTCATTAATTGAAATAACAAAATTAAAAAATTTTATAAATGAATCAAAATTAAATTTTATAAATGAATTTAAAGATAGTTTCAATTATGAAAAAGAGGAAAATAAAAATGATGATGTTGAT
>JAEEGL013603382.1_pt1 | contig 14100 bp, 12 predicted proteins | sample 9134231 | NCBI WGS metagenome assembly JAEEGL01 (sample SAMN16246548, study PRJNA631951) | gut metagenome | biome: gut microbiome; feature: rumen; material: fiber-attached | host: Bos | place: Iran: Karaj | collected 2018-10 | reverse complement strand
ATATCCTCCCAGTTGTAGGAAGCCTCAACGCTGGTTGCAAGTGAAGAAAAGTCCACGTTGTTCATCCGCCGTATGGATCTCATCAGTGCGGCCTTGTCAGGCATATCCTTATTGTAAAGCCTTGCTTCTGAAAGGGCATGTCTGCATATGGCCCTTATCATGCCGAAGGAAAGATTATGGCAGTCGGCAAGGTCGGCAACAGAAATGCTGCTTTCCTGACCTGCCCCATCATCCGGCTTAAGGAAATACTTCCATATCTCAGTTCTTTTGAAAGTATCGGGCTCCGGAACAAAAAAGGCCGGAACACCCTTATTTATAAGGCTTGATGGTTCTTTATCACTGCCGAAAACAAAGATCCGTCCCTTCCCGCACAATCTCCCAAGCATATCAATAAGCCTTATCGTGCTTTTCTGCTCCTCCCCTGATGAGGGACAGCGTACTGCAAGCCTTCCCAGGCCCATCTTCAGCCTTATGGCAAGGTCATACAGGATATGCATCCTTTCATCCCCGGAAAGCAGGACAAACTCCGTCATATCCAGCACATACAGCCCTTCCTTAACTGTTTCAAGGCTTTTGAACAGAAGATGACAGACAGTATCCGGATCGGGGTTTTCAATAAATAAAGCCGGAAAGGCGCTTTCCTCAACCAGCTTTTTAAGCTTTGCTCCGCTTTCTTCAAAGAACACAGGTATATTTCCGTCCTCCGTATACAACGAAAGCCCTTTGTCCCGGTATTTTTCGTCACTCATTTCCTGTCCGGTAAGAAGAGCCCGCATCCCGGGGTTTAATATTAGCGGGGTATCAAGCCCGGTCTCCTCTCCACGTAAAAAGAAAAAAAGAAACAACCTCTCATCAGGGAAAACAGGGATGTTATCCTCTTCTTCATCCCTTTTGGTGATGCGCCCCATCAGCGCGTACAGAAGTCCTACAGTGGGAGATCCCACGGAAACATCATCCTGAAGAAAGCCGAAGATCCTCTCATATCTTCTGTCTATGGCTCCGGCAAAGGCAAGGAGCACCGCCATAAGCTCCGTCCTGTTCAGGTTAAATGCACTGATAATATCCCCTATGCCATATAATGGCGCATCATTTCCTCCTGCTTTTTTCTGTCCGGAAAGGGCCTTACGCTCTGCTATATGGTCAAAGGCCTCCCTGACTGACTCCGTAAGCAGCGGATCGTGAACATCTCTGTCTCTGAGGATAGGAGGCCTGTCAAAGTAGCCTTTAAGCTCCTGCTCCGTTATCACAAGACCTCTGGAATAAAGCCTGTCCTCACTGTGAAGCCCCTTATGCTCAAGATACTCCTCCAGTATCATGTCAAGAAGCTTAAGATAGTCCTCCCTCTCCTCCCACGGCGCGGAATAGGGAAGCCCCCTCATATCAGTATCAAAATAATCCTCATAAAGATACATTTCAATTCTCCCTGAAAAAACTGATATACGCCGACGCGCTTACCGTAGGGCATCCGGATCCTTCCATATCCGGCTCCGCCGAAGGCTTCGTGCCCGAAAGAGCAGATAAATCCTTTCTTTCTGCCTCGTCGGATATTACATCATCCAGCTCCACAAACTCTGTAAAATGGTTCTTTATAAGAAATGCCTCATATATTTCCTGAAGATCCTCCGGCAGACGGTAAAGGGTCTTAAAGATCACTAAATCCTCCGTCTCCCCCTCTTCCCACTGAAACATCTGTCTCGCCACCTGAATCGCACTGTCAAGGAGCGCGGACCCAAAACCCTGTCTTCTGCATTCCGGTCTTGTATAGATGCTTACGATATTCAGATCCCCGGTAGGCTCCGGCTGGATGACAAGTACCGACGCAGGCCGGGACAGATTCCCGGGATCGTTGTCACTAAACGCCGCCAGACCGAAATAAGGAGACTCCGGCACATCCTCACAACCCCTGAATTCCTCATAGATATAGGGGAGGATCAGTTCCTTATATTCATTAAGGTTCTCCACTGTGACTGCTTCTATTCGCATGCTTTAGTCGGTATCCTTTCCTTCACATAATCCGCAAACTCATCATTCGCGGACAGCTCGAGCCAGGCGTTTGGCAGATCCTGGTCTGATCAGCAGCTTTGCTGCTCTGTCAGAATGACAGAATATCCATATAGAAATCCCAAAATGCATCCTCATCAATAGAAAATACAATTTTCGCCTTGTTGACCCCCTCGGGGAACCCCTCTCCGGTTTCAAAATTGTTTTTCAAATGCCTGCTCCAGCTTACCGCCCTGCCGGAATTGATTCCCTTTGTCGGATCAACGGTGATATACCGCTCCTGCATATCGGTGATCAGCTCCGGCTTAAGAAATACCGCGGGAACCGTTACATCCCATACATAGTCAGCGCCTTCCAGATCAAAAGTCCGCTTATTATCAAGTATCAGGCGCGTTACCGCATTCTGCTCTCTCTCTGCCAGACGTTCATAAACCGACTTGGTTAAATGGACCTGATATGCCAGATCGTCCGGCAGGATCATCTGGCTCTTCCAGTTCGCCGCAAGGCACTGGCGGATAGCTTCCGGATCATAGTACCAGTTCAGCTCCGCCGCCGGTGTTGCATTTCCGGGCCGATCTATATCTCCGCCCATATACATGATCCCGGCAGCATCATCCACGATGGACGGATCCTTTTGTAAAGCTATCGCTATATTGGTAGCGGCGCCAACGGACATGATCGTAATCTCTCCGGGATATTCATGCACCATTCGTATTATGAAATCCCATGCAGCCTCCTCCTCGGGCGCTGTTTGGGGATATCCATATGTGGGTTCCTGCCTGAGGTGCAGATAGTCAGGGGAGCGTCGGGACAGATCCGTAAATCCCTTTTTTTCGAAATCCCAATATGCACCGCAAAAATAAGGCATTCCATATAAGCGGCACTCCTCCTCCATATCCCTGAAGCCCTGCAGCGGTTCGTCCGCGCCCTGATAGACAGGTATGTCCTCCCGTCCGATAAGCTCTAACTGGCGCAGCGCGGCTGTAGTGGCCTCAGGCACAAACACATTTCCGGCCACTGTCGTCACGCCCAGAAGCTTAAGCATCCCGGCTCTGTCTGCCTGGGCCAGCATAAACATAGCTATGGCGTCATCGTTCAAAAAGGCCATATCTGTATCAAAGATCACCTTGCGGACTTCTTTATCCTCAGTATCACTCATCTCCTCAATCTCCTGCGCTTCCTCAGCCCCTGCATCATTCAAATTTGATCCTGCACGCGTGATATTATCCAATTATTTCTGTGCATCCCTGACATTACCCGTACAGGCTGTAAGAAAGCCCATGCACAGCGTCATCACGATCACATACAAAATATGATAAACTCTGACCCTTCTCATAACCATACCTTCATTTCTTAACCATTATTATATATACTCTTTTACGTTAAGGCTTTCCTCTGTCCTCTGCTCTTCATCTATGATCCCGGGGACAAGCTCGGTAACATAAGTCTCTCCGGAATCGGGATCTATATAATATCGGGTCTGGGCTCCTGTATATGATCTGTAAAGGACGACTATCTCTCCGTTATCATTGGTGCTTACGTCCCAGTAGACGGTATGATCGTCAGAGTCTTCCATGCCTTCCAGATCGGGATTATTGGCAAGGCAGTACTTTTTGATCACAGAGAGGGCCTGTTCTTCCGATATTTTTCCCTCTTTACTTCTGCCTATGACCGACAAGGTGTTCATGATATAGTCAAAGCGTCTCCCGAATCCCTCAGCGCCCTCTAAGGAATAATGAGCTGTGGCGGTTAAGCACCCGTCAGCGGACGGGATAATATATACCATCTGCAAATGATCCGGCATTCCCCCTCCTTTGGCGGCAGACGCATCGATCCTCAGGCAGCTGCCCGCACCCTCAAGCGCATATGTTTCTTTTGTAATGTCATAATCCTCTGACAGCTTTTCGCCGATGGACTCTGAAACATCATCGGCATTCTCCGGACTGTATGTCACCTCGAGGTAGTTTTCGGGATTACCGGGATCATCATAGATCGATATGAAGCTTTCCCTGTCAGGTTCTCTGTTTCGTGAAAACGTCTCATAATCATAGTCCATCTCGAAACCGATTTCTTCATTCCTTACATGCTCGTATCTGACAGTTTCCTCCATCCCCTCGAGCATGATGGTCTCTTCAAATCTCTCACCATCCTGCCGTCCGGGCATGGCATCTGTTTTTTCCGGCATTGAAGTCTCATCCGGAACAACCGGATCGATGGTTATGACCGATTCGGTTACATCAGCCGGTTTGTCCGCCTCCGGTGGGGCGCCCTTTTCGCCGCAGCCACCCATCATCGCTGACACCAGCGCGGTCGTTACGATTATAAAAACTGCTTTTCTTTTCATTCTGAATCTCCTGTTCTGCCAAAAGCTCCCAAACAGCTTGTCCACTGCTGACTCCGCTTACTGAAAAATCCGTAGTCTTGTTATTCGTCCGGATCAATATTATCTGTGTGCCTTAGATACAGTAATTTTATAGCTTCCGAAGTATTTGTTGCCTGCCTTATCGGTTCCTTTAGCGTAAATATACGTTACTCCCTTCTTCTTTCCTTTGACCTTTCCCTTCTTGTTGACAGATGCCGTCTTTTTATTTTCACTTTTCCAGGTATATTTGATCCTGACCTCCCGGCCGTTGATATAAACGGGTTCAGGCGACAGCTTCAGTGTCTTGCCCACGGTAAGATCTCCCGTTTTTGATGGCGTAAGGATTATACTCACAGGAAGGCTTCCTGTTTCTGAGGTCTTATCATCACCGTAATAATGAAGGGGTTCCTTTATTTCACTGTCACCTCTCAGATCATCGTCATCTGCGCATACAAGCATATTTACATCTTCATTATACATATCCACGCTCAGGAAATATGTCTTCCCCTTCGACTCGGTCACCTAATCCTAACGGCTCACCCGCCTTATCTGATCCAGTTACCGCACCGGTAACATCGATAAGCTCCTCCGCTCCATTCAAGGTAGACAGTATCTCAGATGTATCCCTGTCCACTTTATAGCTTTCATCCTTGTCTTGCGCATATGACTTTCCGGGAAAGGCCGACTCATCCACACACACGATTACTTCGCCCTCCGCATACGGGCGGTCCGTCATTTCCGATAAACTGTCATCCGCATATACCACAGTTTTTCCAAACGGAGCGGTCGCTGTGAAAAGCCCAAGAGATAACAATAATGCAGCCTTTCTTTGTAATTTTTTCATATTCATGTTCGGCCCTCCCGGTCCATTGAATTCCGTAAAGGTTGTTACCCAAGCTGTATTTTGGGGCCCGTGATCGCGCAGCAGGTGCGCGATCCGGCCGCAAACGGTAATATAATATGTTTTCAGGGCTCCTCTGCCCCGCAGGTAAGTACGAATTTATCGGCCTCAACCTTTAATTCCGCCGTTGCTCCCATGAGGAGCGGATAGTTGATGTCTCCGTGTCCTGCGGGGAAACCAAATGCCACGGGGATATCTGTGTCGGACAAAATCTGCCTTGAGATCATATCCGCAACCGACTTGAATTCTCCGCCGCGGCTCCTTCCGTCATAGTCGTTCATATCAGCCGGAAGATCCGTCCATTCCCCGAATACTATCCCCGATGCGTTATCCAGCACTCCTAAATGCTTCAGGACTGTAAGATACCGGTGTATGTGCTGTACATTTTCATTCAGGTCTTCGAAGAAAAGAATATACGGACGGCCTGTCCTAGTGCAGTCATAGGCTGTGCCGATGACAGAGGTAAACGTAGACAGGTTCCCGCCGATCAGTATCCCCTTCGCTTCTCCCTGACGGCATAAGCTGTTGGCTTCACAGGTATATGAAGGGATCTCTCCCTTCAGGATCTTCTCTTCCGCCTCAAAGCACTCTTCGGGAAATCCCATGAAGGTCCCGCTCATGCAGGCGTGAACAGAAGGTAAGCCATATGAGGTCCAGGCTGAATGATATACGGTTATGTCACTGTAGCCTATGATAAGCTTATGGGCATCCTTTACAATATCTTCCGACAGTATATCCGCCACCTCCGACGCGCCGTAGCCACCGCGCACACAGAAGACCGCTTTTATCTCCGGATCCTCTAGAGCCCATTCAATATCCTCCAATGTATCCTCAATCGTCCGCATCTCGGCACACACATACTTTCCCTCTACAGGCTCATATCCCCAGTCCGTAAGCCCTTTTATCACCGCATCCGCCTGTTCACGGCTAGGAAGAGACGATGGTGAGATCACAGCGATCTTATCGCCCGGGTCAAGGAACATCGAAGCGTATTCTCCACTGCAGGGCCTGTATTGAACCTCGCATTTTGTGTCCACACCTTCCTCGATATACTGCTCTTCTTCCTGCTCTTTTACTGCCTCATCGCCGGCTTCTGTGTACTCACTCGTCTCCGATGCCATGGCAGCGCCCGTTGTATCACCATAAGTTACGGTAATATATTCGGAACACCCTGACATTAAAAGCATGCCTGTCATAAGCGCAATTGATGCGCCTGTAAGTTTAAAGTATCTTTGTTTTCTTTTCATCCTTATTTCCTTATACTGAAGCTTTGCTCGTAATTAAGCGGCAATATCCTCTGCAGACTCCTCTTCATACCCACGGATATTCTCGTCCGCATAATTTGTCAGCCAGTTGAATTCGCCTGTCTTTTTCACATCCTCGCCGTAGATCGTCTTCCAGTCATCCCGCATGGAGATCACGCTGTAGCCCATGTCCTTCCATTCCTCAAACAGCTTATCATGGTTTTCGGACTTTCCGTAGTCGCGCTCTTCATCGTCGGCAACAACCATGAAAGCCGCGCTGCGGTACTTGTTATTACAGATGGCGTAGTTATTCATGCTCACGTCTCCGGAGCTGTTGCCGAAGGACAGTACCGGCTGGTGTCCGATCTCCTGAGCGATCTGCAGCACCTTGTTAAGCTTAAGATTCTTGATGATCAGCTGATCCGAACGCACCACCGTGTCATCGCCGGTAAACACATACTCAATACCCTCGATATCGCCCTGATCCCTCGCTTTCAGCGCGGTATCGGAACCGATGATGTTCTCAGCGGGGATGTCAAGAAAGCCTCTGATAAAGGCACGTACTATGAAACGGTCGCTCCCGGATACCACATAGCACTTAAAGCCGTTGTCCTGTAAATATTCCACGACCTGTGCCATGGGCTTGTAATAAGCCTGTGCATAGGTCATTCCCTCAAAGCCGTCCGCCCCATGCTGCAGGGTACGATCGATAAAATCATAGTACTCATCGATCGTCATCCCTTCAAAAGCCTTTGCCTGATGGTAGGAAAACTCATAGTCGAAACCCGCCGGATAAGATTTGTCAAGCACGTGGTCGCGCATAACGCGGCCGAATTCCAGCATTTCCTCGTCCGGCTCATAGTCCGGATCCGCCAGGATCCTCTCTGTCAGAAGTATGACTTCCAGGTAGGTCGGAAACAGCTCGCCGATCAGAGTACCGTCCATGTCAAACGTGGCGATGCGGTCCGCCTCCGGTATAAAGTCCGGAGAATCAGGATCAGTCACCGCTTCAACGTACCCGGTCAGGTCACCAAGGGCGGGAGCATCCGTATTCCACAGGGAAAACGTTTCCTCCTTTGACTTTGGCTCTGCCTTTGTCTCCGTCTCTGCCTCTGCCGGTACCGCATAAGCATATCCGGGAAATGATGTTCCCGCATACGCACATCCGGATAATACGGTCATCAAAAACATCATCGCTGCTAACAACAAACTCGTCTTCTTTTTCATCGCTTTTCCTCCATCTATATATATTTTTTTTGTTATTACTTACTCTTTTAAATATACTCGCCCATACAATAATATACCACATCGCCGGGATCATTTACAGAGAGTAGTCTACTATTTCCTTTCTGTTGCCGTCAATGAGGATTTCCGGAATGTCACCCCCCTGACTATGGTAACGAAGTGACCAATGGTAAGAAAATATCGGAGAAATAACGTTTATGCCTTAAAAGAAGGGCAGATGTGAAATGAATCCACATCTGCCCTCAAATTTATGAATGCATTCAGCTGACTGCAAAATGTCCTTTATTACGCCTTGTAGGCTTCCTCTCCGTCCACGATGGTGGCGATGATATCCAACAACGGATTTTCACAGATATATCCGTCCGGTTCGTTGTTTTCATCCACATGTACCAGCTCATACCCGTATTTCTTCGCATAGGCCGCGTCGATGCCGGCCCATTCCAGCGCCTTGGTATTGAGCAGCATGGAATGTCCGCCTGCCCAATGAAGCGGTCACCGGCGAAATGACCATTCTATTGGCGTCAATGAAAAGTTGTTATTTTCTCTGAAGGACGCCCAGCAGACGGTCGAAAATATCCGGGTTATCCTTGACGACCACCGCTATCTTATGTTTTGCGCGGTTCAATCCGTGAAACAGATTTGTCACCCGGATATCCCCCGGCTCAGCGTCATTCGAGCGCATATGCCCGCCCTCATCATAATAGAAGCTGTCATCAATAAGCATGACGATCCGGTCAAACTCTTTGCAGTCGGTTTCCCCTGTCCCGACCTCTCCGGCATCGTCCAGGCTTTGTCCGCTGTGAACAGCTTCATCCCGGATATACATATATCCGTCTTCCATGAATTTTCGTAACAGGATCGCGGCTTCTTCCCCATCTCCCGCATATGCGAGCGAAACATTCGGATAATCCCCGGCCTGGTTTTTCCCCTTCATGGACATGACGCAGGAGATAAATACTGACAGCTCCTTATTCAGTCTGATCCTGTTTGTCAGTTTGTGCTTCATAAAGCCCGGGAGCGCCTCTATCATTTCTGCTCCGTGTGTTTTCCGTTCAGACGCCGCAACCGGCTCCTCGGCATCATAGGAAAAGACCACCGGAACCTTCCATTCCTGTGCCAGAGAAAGGATCCTCGTAAGCATCCCCGGGATGAGCCTCTGGGCTTCATCAACCATTATCGCCGCATATGTATGCTTCATGACCGCATTCTCTATATCCCCACAGTAGAAATCGATCCTCTTAAGCCTCTCATCCAGCTGTTCAAGCTCATCAGTAAACAGCCCCGGATGAAATACACAAACTCTCTCATGGCGCGAAAGCTGCATCGCAAGGTCATACAATAAAAGCGTCTTCCCCGTCCCCGGCATCCCCGTGAAGCCCTGGACTGTGTACGCCTTCTCTTCCGCACGGCTTTTCTTTATCTGCTTCAGTATCTGGTTCTTAATATCATTCTGCTGTGCGGTCAGAAAATATTCCTGCCTTAAAAACCTGCCCGGATCCGTTAGAGGCGAGATCAGAAAGCTTTCCTCCTTAAACAGTTCCTCTATCGGCCCGACATAACAGTCCTTCTGCTTTTCAAGAACAAGGGCAAGCTCCTCCCAGCCCGCGTTCACGAGGCGTCCGGCATTAGACAGTCTGATAAGGCGCTCTGTTTCGCTGATATAGGTATAGAAATACATAGACCTTCCAAGCGTCGCCAGATAATACCGGTTTTGGAGCAGCTGCTTCCGGATCGCTTCATCCGTCACATTGCCGCTCTTGAGCTCGATATTCACGACACTGTTTTGACTGACGCGCAAAAGGTCAAATTCCTTCCCAAGCTTCGGCAGCGCGAATGAATAATAAAAATCAAGCCCCGGCGCCTGATCCATCACCAGGGCAAGATGCGCCGCAAACGACTTAAGCCCTTCGATCTCCCAGACCTTGATCTTAAGAAAGCTCTGCCTTTGGGACATCTGTCTCTCCAGCCGCTCTAACCTTGAGGGTTCTGATATTCTTGTCAATGCGTAAATATTTATCGGTTTCACAGATGCTGTACAGGTACCTCTTAAAACACACCCCTCGGGGTATGGATCTCTTAAATAATGAACAATAGCTTCGTTGCCGTTCTACGTTAGAATACAACGAAAATATACCAAAATCCCGGCAGAATCTCAACAGAAAAACCGCCGGAAACAGGGTGCGCTTTCATCTGCGCATTAACCTTCATCCGACGGTTCTCCAAGTGGTTCTCTGTTATGATTTACAGAATCTTTGCTTAAGCACTTACTTCAGTTTGTGCGTAAGCCCCGATCATTTTACTTTAATAACAGCCTTAACCAGATCTGTTTTGTTGTTGACAGCCTCGTCATAGGCGTCCTGGATGTGATCAAAATCAAATTCGTGGGTTACGATACCCTTAACATCCACTGCGCCGCTTGCCACCGCCGCGATAGCGCGGGGGTAGATATTCCTGTAACGGAAGACAGACTGAATGCTGAGCTCTTTGTCCATGATCTGGGCGAAGTTGAACTCGATCTCCGGCTGTACCGAAATACCCACCAGAGTGATCGTTGCGCCCCGGCCCGCGATGAAAGGCGTCTGCTTTATAGTTACGGGTGAGCCTGCCGTTTCGAAAACCTTATCTGCCATACGGCCGCCCGTTATCTTTCTGACCTCCTCGATCACATCGCAGTTCCTGCCGTTCAGAACATAGTCTGCACCCAGCTCCTTTGCCTTTCCAAGCCTTGCATCCACCAGATCGCTTACGATAACGGTACCGCAGCCGTGAGCGCGGCAGGACAAAAGAGTGGTAAGCCCGATGCAGCCGGAACCGAGAATGACTACGGTGTCTCCGACGCCGACATTACCCTGGTTTGCTGCATGCATTCCCACGGACAGGGGCTCTATCAGCGCCCCCTCTTTGGTGGAGAGATGATCGGGCAGCTTGAAGCAGTATTCCTGCGGGTACTCGATAAACTCCATGTTACAGCCCTGTACAGGGGGAGTGGCCAAGAAGATCACGTCCGGACAGAGATTATATTTCCCTGCCTTGCAGAACTCGCAGTTTCCGCAGGTGATCCCGGGCTCCAGAGCAACCTTGTCGCCAACCTTCAGGTCGGTTACTCCTTCGCCTACCTCGGTGATCACACCGCCGCATTCATGGCCCAGCATGAAATCCTGCGACAGATCCACTTCATAAGCGCCGCATCTTCCGCTGTGGTAGTAGTGTACGTCAGACCCGCAGATACCTACATACTCGATCGACACCACAACCTTACCTTTTCCTGCCTTCGGCTTTTCAATCTCCTTTATGACCATCTTGTCGGTGCCGCTCATAAAGGCGCCTCTTTGCATTTCCATCCGAATTTCTCCTCGTTAAATGAAAAATAAATGATATTGAGGTTTATTTTTTAAAGTTCCGTTCGCGTAGCCGTATCCATAACACCGTTCTTCTGAAAGATAATATAAAAATAATTAAAAGAGCGGGCTCTTATTTAAACTCTGATAAAAAGTGGTTGCATTGTAGCATATATTTTATCATGATGCACTATAAAATTACACCTAAGGAGCTCCACGTAAGCACAGCCTGCCCTCTCACACTTTATCGCAATAATGTTCAGGCAGGTATGACAGTATGTTAAAGTATTTTCAATGAATACTTGGTTTTGTTCTGTCCGGGAATTATAATAAAGATAATACGGACAAAATACGGGTGTTTTGTTCGTTTCCTATGATAAAGGCGGTGGATATTTTGTAAGGTAAAATTCCCTTCACCTGAAAAGAAAACATTATTCTTCGCGGAAAGGAGCTGTATATTATGAAAGACCGGATAATTTTATCTGTTGCATTATTTTTCCCCTGCATTTTTCTGTCAGGATGCCTGATGCCTTTGGATGGGGAAGGTTTTCGGTTTTATACGGAAGCAGGCCTCACATCGTATTTCGATGATCCCGTAGGTGAGGCGGATAACACCGGCGAACATGTTTTGTTGACGGATGAAAAGATATCTGATCAGGAATGGCAGCTTGACGTTACCTTTCCGGATTGGAAGGGCGATATGAGCTCTACCTATGCTGTCAATAACTGTGTCGGGTTTTACGGTTACAGCGGTCAGGGAAAAATATATCTCGACTGTGATGACAGCGCCTGCGGTTTTGAGCTGTTTGTGAACGGAAAAGGGATCGATACTTCCCGGGTACAGGCCGGTTGTTCGTATATGGCGGATATTTCATCTGTTACCGTTAACGGCATTAATTCCGTACAGATAAGCGGCCTCGAAAGCGGAAATGTCAGGGTCTGTATCCCGTATCCCGAAATAATCAGGGATGAGCCTGAAAACGCAGGAATACAGGCTGATGCGCTCAAGCTTATCGACAGTATCGTATCAGCGGATATTGAGAACGGTTTTTCCAGCGCCCAGCTTGCAGTCGTAAAGGACGGACGGCTGGTATATGAGAAGGCCTGGGGTAATGTCAGAACCTATGATGAAAACGGGAACAGGACGGAAAGCGCGCCGGCGACAGCGGATACCCTGTATGATCTTGCCTCCAACACCAAGATGTACAGTGTGAATTATGCGATCCAGTATCTGCTGACAAAGGGAGAGATCGATCTTGACAGCCGGATCGTGGATATCCTTGGGAAGGGCTTTTCGGAGGATACAATACCGATCGATTATGAGGGATACGATGCGGTGTCTGCTGAGACTCATAAAGCATGGAAGGAGGAGCTGACGATCCGTGATCTGCTGCGTCATCAGGGAGGCTTTCCACCCGGACCGCATTATTACAACGACAGATATGACCATGCCACGCAGGACTTTGATTCGGATAAGGGAAATATAATCTATGTCGGTACAGCAGGTGATATGGAAACAAGGGACGAAACTTTAAAAGCACTGTGCCGCACTCCCCTTATGTATGAGCCGGGAACCCGGACGATCTACAGCGATGCCGATTATATGGTCCTCTGCTACTGCATTGAAGAGATAACAGGAAAAAGGCTTGACGAATATCTTTCCGAAGTATTTTTCCGGCCCATGGGGCTTGACCATATTACCTACAATCCTTTACTGCACGGATTTGAGAAGGATGACTGCGCGGCAACGGAGCTTATGGGGAACACCAGGGACGGAAGGCTCCATTATACCGGGATCCGCACGGATACCATACAGGGTGAGGTCCACGACCCGAACGCATACTACTGCATGGCAGGGATATCGGGGCATGCCGGGCTTTTTTCAAATGCATCGGATCTTGCAAGGCTTGCCTCTGTCATGCTGACGGGAGGTTACGGAGACAGAGCTTATTTCTCGAGGAACGTGATCGACCTGTTTACGGCGCCGAAGAGCGAGGCGTATCCCAATTACGGCCTTGGATGGTGGAGGGAGGCCGACCACATGAGGGATCATTATTTCGGCTCGATAACGGGTTCGCAGGCCTTCGGACACCAGGGCTTCACAGGAACTCTTACCGTGATCGATCCTGATAATAACCTTGTGATCGTACTCTTAACGAACAAGCTCCACACGCCCATGATGGAAAATGACGAAACCCTCAGTAAATGGAACGGAAATTTTTACACGACAGGAACCCTGGGCTTTGTCTCACAGATAATTCACATGGGAATGGAAAAAGAGGCGGACGAAGGTGTATGGAGCGCGCTCATCTCCGATATGGCCGCTGACGCCAAAAGGCAGCTTGAAAAAGAGGAGATCACCGATGAAACCCATCCCAGGATGAAGGCATACAGAGCTCTGTTGTCGGTTAAGGATCAGTATAAATAAACGAAAGGCGGCAGAGGAACATGAAGGATAACAATAAAAACAAAGATAAGATACTTATTGTTTCAGGAGTCATAGTCTGCCTCGCAGTGATCGGGTTCATTACCTGGCTCCTGATCGGCCGCATCAGACAGAACAAAGAGGATGAGCTCCTTATGCAGAGTAACGCCGCCGTAAATGAGACGGAGGAGCTTTCTGAGGAGAACGTGGAAGCTCCTGAGGAAGCGCCGGAGGAAACACAGGTTCAGCCCCCGCAGGATGACGGGACCTGGACGGTCATGGTCTATATGTGCGGAACCGATCTTGAAAGTAAATTCGCCTGCGGCACGATGAACCTTTATGAGATGATGCTTGCCAAAAAGTGGCCCCCTGACTCCGTCCCCGGGGGCCATAATCGTCAGGACCCTCCGGCATGACTTCCCGATTTATCGCTTTTCTCCCTCCCCAAGCGAAATAAAATGAATTGCTTTGGGCATATCCGGCCTCTCCTGTTGCGTATCGGAGTACCGTATATTTCCATCACCACTGATCTCTCTGTCCCAGATCAGATCCCTGTCATTTCCTTCAAACAGGCTTGATCCTAT
>JAEEGL010688666.1_pt1 | contig 14100 bp, 15 predicted proteins | sample 9134231 | NCBI WGS metagenome assembly JAEEGL01 (sample SAMN16246548, study PRJNA631951) | gut metagenome | biome: gut microbiome; feature: rumen; material: fiber-attached | host: Bos | place: Iran: Karaj | collected 2018-10 | reverse complement strand
CACCTGTTTTCATTTTGCCGTCTATAATTTTGAAAAAGCACAGGGTACCCAAATATTGATCATAAGCACTGTCAAAAACTAATGCTCTTAAAGGTTTTTCCGTTGTGTCTTCAGGCGGCGGCACAAAATCAACAACAGCTTCTAAAACATCTTCTATGCCGATACCTGTTTTTGCACTCACGGGTATTGCCATGCTTGCATCAATTCCCAAAACTTCTTCTATCTCAGCTTTTACTCTTTCCACATCGGCTGATGGCAAATCAATTTTATTTATTACAGGGATGATTTCAAGATTTTGTTCTATTGCAAGATAAACATTTGCTAGTGTTTGGGCTTCAACACCTTGCGTTGCATCTACAATAAGCAATGCGCCCTCACATGCTGCAAGAGAACGTGAAACTTCATAAGAAAAATCAACGTGTCCCGGAGTATCAATAAGATTTAAAACGTAATCTTTACCGTTTTTTGCTTTATAATTCATTCTTGCGGCATTAAGCTTTATAGTAATTCCGCGTTCTCTTTCAATATCCATGGTATCAAGAAGTTGGTCTTGCATATCACGTTCTGCGATTGTTCCCGTGTATTCAAGCAGCCTGTCGGCTAAAGTTGATTTTCCATGGTCTATATGGGCAATTATGCAAAAATTTCTTACGTTTTCTTTGTATTTCATATAAAAATTGTACTATAAATATCTGAAATTTAAAATGTCTGTAACTTCTAAAAATATGAAGGCTAAAAATATATTCTCGAACTGCGTTCGCTAAACAATTGTAAACATCACCCCAAAACGGTAAACTCGCTAACGCTCAGACAATACCGTTTTTTCTTTTGGTTCTGTTACATTGTTTGCTCTCTACGTTAGGTATATATTTTTAGCCTTCATATTTTATATTGTTTACTATAAAGGCAATTTTTTTATTAATTTTGTTTTTATATAAATGTAAATAAACATGGTATAATAAAATTATGGACGAGAAAAAAAGAGTTTTAAGAGTAATTGAAAATAAAGAAGCTGTAGAAAATAATACTACGGCAGAACAAAAACGCGGTTTTTCTCACCCTAATCAAACTAATCCTATTTACAAAAATCTGGCAAAGTTCCATAATGAAAAAATAGGTGAAAAGTTTTCTATTAAAGATTTATTGAGATAATTTTTTCCATGTATGAAATAAAAAACAGAATTTATTTGGATTTTTCAAAAAACCAAAAAAGTGCTTTGTGTAATTTTTTGCGCGCATTAGTTAAAAAAAATTCAGATTTATCTTGTGATGAAATTTTATATAAATTCTTAGATGATGAAAAATATTATCTGGAACTAAATGTTTCAAGATTTGAATTTATAAAAGATTATATAGACAGCGAAAATTTTCACAAAGATACAAAGCTTTTCATTCAAGAATGTATAAAATATTATGATTATAAGAAAAAACAGGAACCGATTATTCAAGCTCAAAAGGAATATGAAAAACAAAAAAGAGCATATTTGCGAGATGTAAAAATGTCTAAAGAACCTGCGACAAAACGTCAACAATCTTATTATAAGAGCTTGTGTAAAAAATATAATTGTGAAAAAATTGATACGTCAGAATTTTCTAAATTACAAATGAGAGATTTGATAAAAGAGATTATTGATGAACATTCAGGAAATTACGAAGATATTATCGAATAGCGGAATAGAAGAGAATGAAGCAAGGGCAGAGGCTAAAATACTTGTTAAACACTGTCTTGGTTTAGATTCTGTAAAACTGGCGATTGAACCTGAATTTAATAGTAATGAAAAACTTGAGAATGCTATAAAAGAAAGAATTGAAACTAAAAAACCTATTCAATATATTTTAAAATCCGCATATTTTATGGGTGATTATTATAAGGTTAACGAAAATGTTTTAATACCCAGAGATGAAACAGAAATTCTGGTAAGAAAAGTGATTGATATAATTAATAAGAATAATTTCAAACAAATATTAGATATCGGTACCGGCTCGGGATGTATTGCCTGTGCTATTGCCAAAAATACAAAAGATACGCAAGTTTTGGGATTAGATATTTCATCAAAAGCACTTCAAGTTGCACTTGATAATTCTTCTGCTTTGAATTTGTATAATAAAGCCATTTTTAGAAAATCCGATATTTATTCAAATATAAAACCAAAAGAAACCTTTGATTTGATTGTTTCAAATCCGCCTTATATTCCTGTTTTACAAAAAAATGATATCCAAAAAGAAGTATCTTTTGAGCCTGAAATTGCGCTATATACCCAAGATGAAAAAGGCTTGGAGTTTTATAAACGCATAATAAAAAATGCAAATTTGTGTCTTAAAAAAGGCGGATATATCGCTTTTGAACTGGGTATCGGCGAGGCGGATGATGTCCGTAACTTGTTGCAAGAATACGGGTTTGATAATATTGAAATAGAAAAAGATTTGGCATATATTGAAAGAGTTATTACGGGGAGATTAATATGAAACAAATTGCATTATTTATGTTTTTAGCTTATATAATCGGTTCGATTCCGACAGGTTATATAATCGTAAAAGCTTTTAAAAATGAAGATATAAGAAAGATAGGCTCAGGCTCTACGGGGGCAACAAATGTAAAGAGAGTTATGGGCAAAAAATGGTTTTTCGCTGTTCTTCTCTTAGATGCTTTTAAAGGTGCGTTGCCTGTAGTTTTAGCAAAAATATTTGCAACTGCATTTACAAATATAGGCTTAATCCCTGTACTTTGTTCAATAGCAGTAATTTTAGGACATAGTAAGTCAATATTTTTAGGCTTTACCGGAGGAAAATCCGTTGCATCCGGAATTGGTACAATACTTGCACTAAATTGGATTGTAGGTTTAATTATTGCAGCAATTTGGGCATCAATCACTTATGTTTCAAAATATGTTTCGTTAGGTTCTATTGTGGCACTTGCACTATCTCCTATATTAATGTATATATTTCATCAGCCTTTGGCATACATAGCCTACTGCGTGCTTGGTGCAATTTATATAATATATTTGCACAGAGAAAATATCGTAAGATTAGTGAACGGTGTTGAAAATAAAGTAAGATAATTGTAACAAAAATTATTTATAAGTTTATTATACAGTTTAAATTTAGAATAACATGTGGTATAATGTGAACATATAAGTAGTACTTTAAAATTGAAAAGGATTTCATTATGGCACCATTAATTACAATGACCGGACTTGGTTCCGGAATGGATTACGGCTCATGGATTGACGCTTTAGTAGAAGTTGAACAAAGTAAAATAGATAAAATAAGCTCTCAGGTTAAATCTTATGAGAGAAAGCAGACTGCCATTACGGAAATGAAGGGCTATTATCAAGCTTTACAAGATGTAATAGATTCATTTTCTTCTGTAATAGCATCAGATAACATATTTGCGCAGAAAGCTGCAACTTCCTCCTCCGATAGCATTTCCGTAAAATCGACAACAAATGCAAATCCGCAGGATTTGTCAGTTTCTGTTTCACAACTGGCTACTTCCACCGTTGCTAAAAGTTCTTTTGTGGCTGCTAAATCTATAGATGCGGATACTTCAATCGGAGATATCGCAGGCGGTATTGTAAAAGAAGGCACTTTTAGTGTTTATGTAAACGGTGAAAAAAATGAAATAGCAATTTCAAAAGAAAATACCGTTCAGGATTTCTTAGACAAGGTAAATTCTATAGAAGGTATAAGTGCTTCTGTAGCAGACGGAAAATTAAATATAAGTTCTTCTGATTCTTCGACGTATGATATAATAGTCGGTTCAAGTTCAGATACTTCAAATTTCCAAAATCTTATGTCATTGACAAGAGATACAGATACGGGTAATTATTCAAGCAGTAAAGCAATATTTGAAACAGATATCACAGATTCTTTAGTTTCGGCAAAATTTTCGGAAGGAACTGTTACTGCAGGTACTTTTACTATAGGTGACACGGAATTTACAATTGATGAAAATACAAAACTAAGCGAATTGATAAAAGATATAAATAACAGTTCCGCAGGAGCTACTGCATACTGGGATTCTAATGCAGGCAAATTGGTATTAACAGCAACTACAGAGGGTGCTACAAGTATTAATATAGAAGCTGGTACAAGCAACTTTACGGATATCATGGGATTTACTACTTCCACATGGGACGAAGACGGAAATGTTACATCTTCAAAATTGAATGCAAATTCTCAAACTCTCGGAACAAATGCAGTATTGTCTATAAACGGAACAACTGTTACTTCAACGTCTAATACGGTAGGCAGTGATGTTACAGGTCTTTCAGGTTTGACATTGACTTTGAATAAAGTTACGACTGAAAATGCCAAAATTAGCGTATCAAATGATTCGTCAGGTGTTATGTCTGCTATAAAAAACTTTGTGTCTACGTTTAACAATATAATGACAACAACAGAAACGGCAACAAACAGAGATACAGGTACTTTAAAAGGTGAAAGCGTTTTAAATACTTTGAAAAATAACATAAGAAGAACAGCTACTCAATCAACAGGTGATGGTGCGTATGATTCTTTAGCAAAAATAGGTATAACCACAGGCAAATTTACCGGTGATACAACTTCTGCAACAAATCAACTCGTCATTGATGAAGAAAAACTTATGAACGCATTGAAAGATGACCCTGATGCGATAAAAAATCTGTTTACGGGTGTAAACGGTATTTTTACAAAAATGCAATCATCGGTTACAAATGCCCTGAAAACAGGTTCTGGTTATTTTGATTCAAGAAATTCTACTTATAAATCACAAATTACAGGCTTGAATAGTCAAATTTCCAAAAAAGAACTTTCTTTGGAGGCCTATAAGAAAACTTTGGAAACAAAATTCCAAGCAATGGATGAAATGATTTCAAAGTTACAAAATCAGGCTTCTGTATTTGAATCATACTTTAATAATGATAATAACAAAAGTTCTTCTAAAAAATAGTTTCTAAATTGATTTTTAATATTTCAACATTTTTGGCGCAAGACGGTAAAATATAATTTATTTTTCCGTCTTGCGCTTTTTTGTCTTGTTTCATCAATTCTATAATTTTTTTAGTACTAAATTTCGGCATAGAACTTATTATTTGAAAATTATTGATAAATTCAATTGAAGAATTTGCATATTCGTCACTGCATATTTTCATTTGTTTGGCAATTTCAAAGGCTTTTATCATTCCTATTGCTACCGCTTCACCGTGCGTAAATTTTTTGTAATTAGTGATTTTTTCAACCGCATGAGCATAAGTATGACCAAAATTTAAAATTCGTCTTAAGCCTGCTTCTTTTTCGTCTTTTTCTACAACAGATTTTTTCATTTCCAGTGAATATTTAATAATATTCATTAAAACAATATGATTTCTATTCTTTATATTTTCTATATTTTTATCTAAATATTCGTATAAATTATAATATTCATCACATTGGCAGCTTTCTTCGATAAATGCATATTTTAAAACTTCTGCTAAACCCGTTTTATATTGCCTTTCATCAAGAGTGTCTATGAAATTAATATTACAAAAAACTGCTTTCGGCTGATAAAATGTGCCTGCAAGATTTTTCCCGAAATCGGTATTTACAGCTGTTTTGCCACCCACTGAAGAATCAACGCAGGCAAGTAATGTTGTAGGTATTTGTATAAAGTCAATTCCTCTAAGATACGTAGATGCTGCAAATCCTGCTAAATCTCCGACAACACCGCCTCCTACTGCTATAATTACATCTTTTCTTTCAAGTCTGTTTTTGAGTGCAAAATTCAGTATTTTCTGATAATTCTTAAAATTTTTTTCTTTTTCACCATCTTTAAGCACGTATTTAATGGAATTTTTTATCAAAAGCTTCTTGCCGTATAATTTATTTACTTTTTCACTGATTACGACAAGAGCCTTTTTATTATTGATAAATTCGTTTATATTATTTATCAATTTTTCAAAAGTATCATCATTAATGCTTATTTTGTATGATGTATTCGGTTGTAAAATAACATTAATTTGTTCTTGCATTATATTTCCTTATTATCTCTTGCACAATTTCATTTGCTGTTTTATTTGCATTGATTTCAATATCGGCTTTTTTGAAATTTGCTATTCTTTTATTATAAAGCTCATTTAATTTTCCAAGAGGATTTTTATTATTTAAAAGAGGTCTTTGAGTTTCTGTTTTTATTCTATTGAAAATAATTTCAATATCGCAATCTAAAAAGAAGATTATACCGTTTTTTTGCAACAACTGTCGATTTTCTTCTTTATCAAAACTTCCTCCGCCTAACGAAATTAACAAATTTTCGCGGTTTGACAGCTTTTTTAATATTTCGGTTTCTTTTTGACGAAAATATTGTTCTCCTTTGAGATTAAATATTTCCGAAATTGAGCAATTTTCTTCTTTTTCTATTTCTGCATCAATTTCTACAAGATTGAAATTTGGTAATTCTTTTTGTAGTTCTTTTGCTATTGTACTTTTTCCACTTCCGGGCATTCCTGCTAAAACTATATTTCTCATAATTTATAATTTCTTTTTATTTCGTTAATGCTGTCACCGCCGAATTTATCCAAAAATACATCCAGAATAACGCATGCACATACCGCTTCTGCAACAACAGAGCAGGCTTCAACCGCGCATGTGTCCGAGCGTTCAAAATGAGCCTCGGTTTGTTTATTTTCTTTTAAATCAACTGTTTGTAATGGGATTTTTAATGTCGGAATAGGTTTCATTACGGCTTTTATTACTATATCTTCTCCGTTAGAAATTCCTCCTTCTATTCCGCCTGCATTGTTTGTTTTATGAATAATTTTTCCTTTATCAAGAATTAGTTCGTCATGAATTTCACTGCCCAAATGATTGGCACATTCTTTGCCAAAACCAATTTCTATAGATTTTACGGCAGGAATACTCATTATATTTTGAGCTAATATACCGTCGAGTTTTTTATCCCACTGAATATGAGAACCTAAACCAACGGGTACATTCTTTATCGTAATACTAAATTCTCCGCCTAAAGTATCTCCTTTTTCCTTTACTTCGTCAATTTTATTTTTTATTTCTTCTTCTGTTGTTTTTCCTCCTACAGAAATAATATTTGAATTAATTTCTATATTAAATACTTTAAGAATTTGCTTTGCGATACTGCCGATTGCGACATCCATTGCTGTTCTTCTGGCGCTTGAACGCTCTAAAATATCTCTTAAATCTTTTCTATCGTATTTTATTGCACCTGCATAATCGGCATGTCCCGGACGCGGAGCATGAAAAGCTTTAGAAAAGTCTTTATTTTCAGTATCATAAGGGGTGATAATATTTTTCCAATTTTCGTGGTCTTTGTTAGTAATTTCAATGCAAATAGGAGCACCTGTTGTTTCTCCATATATGATACCTGAATTTATAATTGCATTGTCTGCTTCTATTTGCATTCTGCCGCCTCTGCCATATCCGCCTTGGCGGCGTTTTAAATCAGAATTAATTTCCTCTATGCTTATTTTAAATCCTGAGGGAACTCCGTCTATAATGCCGTTAAGACATCTCCCGTGTGATTCTCCCGATGTTAAATATCTGAAATTTTTAAGCATATTTAGTCCTTATTTTGCATATTTTAAGAAAATTTGTTCTCTGGTCTGCATTGTTTCTTCAATTATTAACCATTTTCCGTTTTTCTGTTTTTGCACAACCATAATGGTTTTTAAACTGTCATTTTTACTCATCGACGGAATTCTTGTTGATGTAATTTTGTATCCGTTTGATACAGGATTTACGACTATATTGGTGTATGAATTTTTATAATTGCGTAATTTTGCAATTTTTGAACTTATTGCCATTTGTTTTTTATAATCTGCAACGGAAAAAGGAACATTTACCAATTGTCCGTTCGGTTTTATTACCTGTCTTATAATTTTCGCATTGCTTGAATACATACCAAGTAATGATGCGCTATATGTATTTGCTGCATTAATGTAGCTTTTGAAGAAATTTAAAGCCTCTGTTTGTGTTCCCTCTACCGCAAAAGCTGCCATTCCTGTAAATAATAAAAATATACTTAAGATTATTTTTTTCATAATGCCTCCGATATATATTAACATAAAAATTATACGTTAACAATTCTTTACAATACATCAATAAAAAAGGCAATTTTTTTAAAAGTATATACTTTATATATATGTAAGAGAGATTAAAGAGAGTAAAAAATATGTTATTAAATGTAGATAAAACAAAATATGTTGAAGAAGTAAATAAAGTTAATTACTTAGAACAAAAAGATCAAAGAATGAGATTTAACAATGCTCAAGATCCTATATATTTCGCATTCGAAATGTTAGAAAGAAGAAGCGTAGTTGCTTTAGTAGGCGATTTAATAGAAGATACTTGTTATGAAATATCAAAAGCAATTTCAAAAGTTACAAAATAGATTTAAAAAAAGGTAAAAAGTAAAAGGTAAAAAACGGGCGCACATAATATGTGCGCCCGTTTTACAAAAAAGCGGAACTCCGACACTTCCGTCTTGCAAGTCTGCAAGACGTGCGCGTCTTCGCCGTCTAGTACGACACTCGGAAGTTTCGCTCAGCATACGCATACAGGTTCACTCGTCATCACTGCGTTGCGGCGGCTCACTTTGTAACGTTCCTTATCGCGAAACTTCCTCGGACAATTTACCTTATTCTCCAATTTCTTCAAGAATTTTATCATCAATTTGCGGAATAGATTTATTCAATGTTGCTCCCAAATCTTGAAGCTTTTCTATATTGGTGAGTATATTATCTTTTCCTTTTAGTTTTGTTAAAGCTGAATCTATTTTTTTTCGAGAATCAAGCAGGTCTTTGAGCATATCTGCAAATTTATCAAGCATTTTTGTGCAAATTCTTGATATTTCTACAGCATTTTTATTTTGTCTGTCAACTATTAAGAAGGAATTGATTATTTTTAAAGCAGCTAAAAGTGTTGACGGTGAAACAGGCATAATTTTATTTTTCCAAGCAATGTCCCACAATAAAGAAGAATCACAAAACATTAAACTATAACAGCTTTCAATCGGAATAAACATTAAAACATAATCGGGAGAATTTTCGTCAGTTGAATAATCTCTTTTTGCCAAACCTGCTATATGAGCTTTTGTAGATTCTATAAATGCTTTTAAATATTCGTCTTTTTCTTCCTCAGGTGCATTAACGTATTGTTCCCAAGAGGATATGGAGGTTTTAGCATCTATGTATACGTATTTATTGTTCGGAAGTACGACTGTAGCATCGGGTCTGCCCTCAGAGCTTTCCTTTTGTATAAAATATTCTTCATTTAACCTTAATCCTGAAGCTTCTAAAACTCTTTCCAATACAATTTCTCCCCAGTGCCCCTGACGTCTGTTATCACTTTTCATTACATTTACCAGAGAATTTGTATCGTGAGAGATTTTACTTCCAGCTTCAATAAAAGCTTTTATATTGGTATCAAATTTAGTAAAATTTTCAAGTTCTTCTTTGAAATTTTGTTCTGTTCTTTTTTCAAAGTCTTCTATTTTTTCTTTGAATTTCCCAAAAAACTCTTCCAATTTCTCTTTATTTTGAGAAGAAAATTCTTCAGAACTTTCTTTAAATATTTTATTTGTAAGATTTTCAAATTGAATTTGCATGCTTTGCATCAAATCTTCTTTTGTTTTTTCCGATTTTTTCTGTAATATTGAAAAAATAGCAAAAATACATAAAGCCCCAGCTATAAATCCTGCTATAAAATATATGATTTCCATGTATCCCCTCGTGTGAATAGTATTAAACTGCTTCTGCTATAAGTTCTGTCGACTTAAATTTTTTTGTACTGTGCTGCTGTATATAATTTTTCAGTAAATTATAACAAACCTGACAAACTTTGTCTGTAGCTTTTTTATCATATTCGCTTTCAAAATTGAAATCAAATTGCAGCATAGCTTGTAAGAAATCTCTTATTTTATAATGCATTTTTGTTTTTATGCCCAGTTCTTTGGCACATTCCATGCATACAACCCCGCCCATTTGAGGAGAAAAATACATATCTTCATCCAGAATTTGCTCTCTACAGCATAAGCAAGTATCAAGCTCAATTCCGAAGCCGACAATCTGCATTATTTTTAGTTGAAATTTTATTACACTGATAAGAATTTCTTTTTTTTCTTTTGCGTTTGCAATTCTGTCTAAAGCTTTATACAAAACATCATAAACTTCATTTGAACAAGGGTCATTTTCTACTCCAAAATTGTTGATAACTTCAGAAATATATGTAGAATAAAGCAGTTTATCAATATCTTGTCTTGATTCTTTGAATGTATTAATGGAACGAGCTTCGCAAATTGTATCCATATTTCTTCCTTTGCTCAGCATAAGAGTATTAGCAACCAATAAATCCATCCTTGCTCCGAGTTTGTTTTTTTGTTTTTTGCATCCTTTGGCTACTCCGCGAATAAGTCCGTTTTGTTTAGAATACATAACCATGATTTTATCGGCTTCTGATAAATCATACGATTTTATATTTATTGCATCGGTTGTAAAATTTTTCATTATATACCTGTTCCGTGGTAAAGACCTTTAATCATTTGCTGAAGTTCTACTTTATTATCAGAATTAGCCAAAGCCTCCTCGTCTGAAATTTTGTCTTCTTTTGTCAGATTGTAAAGTGATTTGTTCATTGTAATCATATTTTCAAAAGAGCCTTTATTTATAAGATGATAAATTTCGTCAAATTCTTCTTTTTCTATAAAGTCTTTTATTGCTGCTGTTTTAACAAGTATTTCACAGGCAGGATATCTGGTTACTTTATCTTTGCTTAATACCAGTTTTTGAGAAATTGTACCTCTCAAAACATTTGCAATTTGATTTCTAACAAAAGTTCTTTGAGCATCAGGAACAAGATTTATCATTCTGTTTATGGTTTGAATGGCGTCATTGGTGTGCAGAGTTGCAAAAACCAAATGACCTGTTTCTGCGGCTTTTAATGCATTACTTAACGTATCTTCATCTCTTATTTCACCGATTAGTATGATATCAGGGTCTTGTCTGAGTGCATATTTAATTCCCTCACTCAGTGATGGTGTATCTATACCCACCTGTCGTTGTGAAATAATGGCTTTTTTGCTGTTAAATACGAATTCAATAGGGTCTTCTATTGTAATAATATGTTTAGGCTGTTTCTTATTCATAAAATCTATAAGCGAAGCCAATGTGGTTGATTTACCGCAGCCTGTAGGGCCTGTAACCAAAACCAACCCGTTATTCAACTTTGTAAACTGTTCGATAGATGGCGGTAAATTCAATTCTTCGGGACTTTTTATTTCATAAGGTACACATCTGATAACAAGAGCAGGCTTTCCTACCAAGTGGCTGAGGTTTACCCTAAACCTTGAAACACCGGGGATTGCGTATGAAAAATCCAAATCGTATGCCGAAATAGACATGGTTTTAATATTTTTTGGAATTATATTTTTTACGATTTCAGCCAAATCTTCTTCTGTTAATTTTGGTAAGTCTACTTTTATAATTTTACCGTTTTTTCTTATCGTTGGATATTCGCCTACATGCAAATGAATATCGGAAGCTCCGCTTACAACCGCCCTTTTGAAAAATGCTTCTGTGTCAAATGTCATAAAATTTCCCTTAAATCATAGTACAGTACAATGTTAACATTTAAAGTCAATTTTGTCTAAAACTTTACATTTTTCAAAATAGTATTATTAATTTCTTGACATAAATGCCCAAATAGGAAACAATCATATTAAATCGGAAGATATGAGGAGAAAATATGGCAAATAAAACACCTCTTTATGCTGAGCATGTTAGATTGAATGCAAAAATAGTAGAGTTTGCAGGTTGGGATATGCCTGTTTCATACTCATCAATAATTCAAGAGCATAACTGTGTCAGACAAAATGTAGGTTTGTTTGATGTTTCTCATATGGGCGAGGTTTTTGTATCAGGCAAGGACAGTTTGGCATTTTTAAATTCTTTGGTTCCGCAAGATTTGACAAAATTATATGATTCCAAAGCTGTATATTGCCAATTGTTAAATGAGAATGCAGGACTTGTAGATGATTTGATTATATATAGATTACATGATAACGATTATATGATAATTTTAAATGCTTCAAGAATAGAAGCTGATTATAATTGGTTTGTTTCTCACAAAAAAGATTTTGATGTAAAACTTGAAAATAAATCGAATGAATATTCGCTGATAGCGGTTCAAGGTCCAAAGGCATATATGTTAATTGAAAAAGCCGGAATGAATGTAGAAAATCAGCCGCCGTTCTTCTCGATAAAAGATGCTGAAATCTTCGGCTGTAAAATGAAAGTTTCAAGAACAGGTTATACCGGTGAGGATGGTTTTGAACTTTTAGTTGAAAATGATAAAGCTGTTTTTTTATGGAATAAACTTCTTGAAGAAGGGAAAGAGTTTGGTGTTCAACCTATAGGCTTAGGTGCGAGAGATACTTTAAGGCTGGAAGCCGCATTGCATTTATACGGTAATGACTTGGATGAAAATACAACACCGATTGAAGCAGGTTTAAAATGGTCTGTTTCTAAAAATAAAGAAGCTGATTATACAGGAAAATCAGTAATCCTTGACCAGTTAAAAAACGGTGTGAAGAAAAAGTTAATAGGTTTGAAAATGCTTGATAAATCCGTTGCAAGGCATGAATATGAAGTATTTAAAGGCGAAGAACAAATAGGTATTGTTACAAGCGGTGGAGTTTCCCCTGTTTTAGGTGCTAATATAGCACTTGCTTATGTTAAAAATATTGAAGATATTTGCGAAAATACAATTCTTCAAGTTAATATAAGGAATAAACTACATGATGCTCAGGTTGTGGCATTACCGTTTGTAAAAAAGAAGAATAAAGTATAAGGAGATAAAAATGACACTGACAGAAGGAATGTTATGTACTAAAACACACGAATATATTGTGGAAAGAGATGGTGAATATATTGTAGGATTAACGGATTTTGCCGTTGAACAACTGGGCGATATTGTATTTTTAGAATTACCTGAGGTCGGTGCAAGTTTTTCAAAAGGTGAAGTTTTTGCGACTGTTGAATCTGTAAAAGCTGCTTCTGAAATTTATTTGCCTGTGTCGGGTACAATAAAAGAAGTAAATGAAAAACTGATTGATTCGCCTGAATTAATGAATGAATCACCGTTGGAGAATGCTTGGATTGCAAAAATTGATTGTGACAACTATTCTGCCGATACAATGGATTTGATGGAATACGAAGATTATAAGGAAGATGCTCAATAGTTATGGATAATTTTTTCGCACACAACAATAAAATTCGGGAAGAAATGCTCAAAAGTATATCAGTTTCTTCTATAGAAGATTTGTTTTCGAAAATTCCTAAAAAAGCACTTATGTCTGAACTGAAGCTGAATGATGCTTTAAGCGAGATGGAGGTTCAGATGAAAATTAAAAAGCTTGCTAAAAAAAATAACACAGAAAAAGCTTGCTTTTTAGGTGCCGGAATTTATAATCATTTTATTCCTGCTTGCATATCACAAGTTGCTTCAAGATTTGAATTTTTAACGGCATATACACCGTATCAACCTGAAATTTCTCAGGGTACTTTGCAAATTATGTACGAATATCAGTCTATGATATGCGAACTTACAGGCATGGACGTATCAAATGCTTGTGTGTATGACGGTGCAACAGCTTGTGCGGAAAGTATTTTAATGGCATCAAGGATTACGAAAAAAAGAAAAGCTGTTGTTTCTTCTGCTGTAAACCCTCAATATTTAGAAGTTATAAATACATATACTCATGCTAACGGTATTGAAATTATCTTAGAGGATTATAAAGAGATAGAAAATACCGTAAAAACAGGAGAATACGCTTGTGTACTTGTTCAAAATCCTGATTTTTACGGCAATATAAATGAATTTAATTATGAAAATATTTTTAGTGAAAATAAAACTCTATTGATAGTTTGTTCCGAACCGTCTTCGCTGTCATTATTGAAATCTCCTGCCGAATCGGGTGCAGATATTGCTGTTGGAGATATTCAGTCTTTAGGTTTGCCAATGAATTTCGGAGGTCCGCATGCAGGTTATATGGCATGCAAAGAACAATATATGCGCCAATTACCGGGAAGGATTGCAGGAAAAACTATTGAT
>JAEEGL017396043.1_pt1 | contig 14101 bp, 11 predicted proteins | sample 9134231 | NCBI WGS metagenome assembly JAEEGL01 (sample SAMN16246548, study PRJNA631951) | gut metagenome | biome: gut microbiome; feature: rumen; material: fiber-attached | host: Bos | place: Iran: Karaj | collected 2018-10 | reverse complement strand
CTGGCTTTTATGAATCGTAATACAGTACGCAAGCTCGAGCTCATCAAATTTGGTGTAGTCATACAGGCAAACACGACCGTCATCGAATACCACCGTTCCGGTTTTTGCGGACGGATCGAGCGCAACGAGCGTTCCGAGATCGCCGTTGAAGACGCCGATGCCTTCGGAATACGTTCCGCCGCGTTCCCGCTTGCGCCATTCGAGCTTATAGTCGTTCCGAATCTGCATAATCTTATCGCCTTCGCGGAAGACGGTTTCCCCATAGGCGCGCTCCCGTTTCTCTGTCGAAGGCGGATTCAGAACGCTTTGCAGATGCGTATTTAAGGCGACGACACCGAGCGGCCCTGTTTTCATCGGGACAAGTACCTGCACATCCATGAGCGGCTCATCGGTTCCGAGCCGGTCCCGCTCCGAAAGAACGAGGTCGGTAATGCGATTCAGAATCCGATCCGGGTTCGGTAATTCTTCAAACAGGAAATCGGATTGATCCGAAACGAGAATCGGCATTCGGCCCTCGTTGACCAGATGCGCATTCTGAACGATCCGGCTGCGCTGTGCCTGACGAAAAATCTCCGTCAGTCGACAGGTCGGAATCCGATCGGAGCGGATCGCGTCAAGCAGTACGCTTCCGCAGCCGACGGGCGGCAGTTGATCGCTGTCCCCGACAAGAATCATACGCGTCCCGTCGGAAACCGCCTTTAAAAGCGCATACATCAACGGCGCGTCCACCATGGACATCTCGTCAACGATCACCATATCGTAAAGCAGCGGGTTTTCGGCGTTGCGTGTAAAGCCTTCCCCGGGAATGTATTCCAAAAGACGATGGATCGTACAGGCATCGAATCCGGTTGCTTCACTCATTCGCTTGGCGGCTCTGCCGGTCGGCGCGGTCAACGCAACGGCATAGCCCGCTTCCTGCATCATATGCGCGATGAATCGGATGATCGTTGTCTTGCCGGTTCCGGGACCGCCGGTCAGAATCAGAAGCCCTGCGTTCAGCGCTTTTGCAACGGCATCTCGCTGCTGACCGGATAGCTCCAGATGCAGCTCCGATTCATAGGCGGAGATATCCCAGATGATTTCAGGCGGCGCGGCGCGAAGCCGGAGCAGACGCTTTGCAAGATAATCCTCGATTTTGCTGAGGTACGGCAAAAAGATTGCGTCCGTCTCATCGACCTGCTCGCGAACAAGGTCTCCGCCGTCCAGCATCCAGTCGATCGTATCCGCCAACATCTGCGCATCCGCCCCAAGCAGCTTCTTTGCCTCTGTGACCAGTTCGGTCTGCGGAACAAACATATCGCCACGTTCCTCTTTGGCGCGCGTCAACGCATAGCGGATTCCGGCTTGCAGCCGCGCAAGGGAATCCGTCTCAAATCCTGCTACGTTCTGCGCGATTCGATCTGCGGTCAAAAAACCGATTCCGTCGATATCGTCAATCAACTGATACGGATTTTCCTGAATCTTGGCAAGGCACAGGTCCCCGTAAACCTGAATCATGCGGTTCGCCTGATTGACCGTTACTCCGTACGGTTCGAGCGCTAAAAGAACGTTTCTCAGCTGCGTGTTTTCCCGATAGGAGTCGACAATCATAGCCGCTTTTTTAGCACCGATGCCGCTTACGGACAAGAGCCGATCCGGCTCATGTTCGATGATCTGCAGTGTATCAAGGCCGAATTCGGAAACAATCGTTTTTGCGAGACTCGGACCGATGCCGCGGATCGCTCCGCTGGAAAGATACGCTATGATCGCGCTTTCCGTAGACGGCGCAACACGCGAGTAGGATACAACCGCAAACTGCGAACCGAACCGCGCATTATAGGTCATTTCGCCTTCCATCGCGACGGTATCGCCGATATCGAGCAGCGGCATTTTGCCAACTGCCGTGACGGGCTGCTTTCCGGAATCAGGCAGCACGGAAAGAACGGTATATCCGTTTGAAGCATTTCGATAGATGATGTTTTGAATAATTCCGTTCAGTTCCATACGAAAAAGCCTCCCGAAAGGGGGAGGCGGGTTGGTCAGAAGTCCAGACGCGCTTCGATGTACGATTTCAGTTCGCCGATCGGGATACGCACCTGTTCCATCGTATCGCGATCACGCACGGTGACGCAGCCGTCTTCCACGGAGTCAAAGTCATACGTGATGCAAAGCGGCGTGCCGATTTCATCTTCACGGCGATAACGCTTACCGATGGAACCGGTTTCATCGTAATCCACCATGAAGTCCTTGGAGAGCATCCGATACACCTCGGAAGCGCCTTCACCGAGCTTTTTTGAAAGCGGAAGCACCGCAGCTTTGAACGGCGCAAGCGCCGGATGCAGATGCAGAACGGTGCGAACGTCATTGTTTTCAAGCGCTTGCTCCTCATATGCATTGCAGAGCACAGCCAGAACCGTGCGCTCCACGCCGAGCGACGGCTCGATCACGTACGGAATATATCGCTCGTTGCGCTCGGGATTGTAGTAGGTCAGATCCTTGCCGGACGCGTTCTGATGCTGCGTCAGGTCGTAATCGGTGCGGTCCGCAACGCCCCAAAGTTCGCCCCAACCGAACGGGAAGAGGAACTCAAAGTCCGTCGTTGCCTTGGAGTAGAATACCAGCTCCTCGGGATCATGATCGCGCGTTCTGAGGTTCTTTTCCTGAATGCCGATCGAAAGCAGGAAGTTGCGGCAGTAGCTGCGCCAGTAATCAAACCATTCCAGATCCGTTCCGGGTTCGCAGAAGAATTCAAGCTCCATCTGCTCAAATTCCCGTACGCGGAAAATGAAGTTGCCCGGCGTGATTTCATTGCGGAACGATTTGCCGATCTGGCCGATGCCGAACGGGAGCTTTTTGCGCGTCGTGCGCTGTACGTTCGCAAAGTTCACAAAGATGCCCTGCGCAGTTTCGGGACGCAGGTAAACCGTGTTCTTCGCATCCTCGGTAACTCCCTGGAATGTCTTGAACATCAGGTTGAACTGACGGATATCGGTGAAGTTGTGCTTGCCGCAGGTGGGGCAGGGGATCTGATGCTCTTCGATGAACGCTTTCATCTCGGGCTGCGTAAACGCGTCAATCGGCTTCTCGAGGGCAACGCCGTTTTCGGCCGTCCAATCCTCGATCAGCTTGTCTGCACGGAAGCGTTCCTTGCATTCGCGGCAGTCCATCAACGGGTCGGCGAATCCGCCAAGGTGACCGGAGGCCTTCCACGTCTCCGAATTCATCAGAATCGCCGCATCGAGACCGACGTTGTACGGGCTCTCCTGAACGAATTTCTTCCACCATGCCTTTTTGACATTGTTCTTCAGCTCGACGCCGAGCGGACCGTAATCCCAGGTATTGCTGAGACCGCCGTAAATCTCGCTGCCGGCAAAAATAAAGCCGCGACCTTTGCAAAGGGCGACGATTTTATCCATGGTATATCCAGTTGCCATATGCATTTCCTCCCAAAAAACTCTATCGATTTATTATCAATCGAAACCCCGTGTTTGTCAAGCCGTTTTTACCGAATTTCTACACCGGAACCGTTCGAACCGAACAGGAGGTTTTACAACCCTGTTACAACTTTTTTCGGATTCTATGATATACTGTAACCATGGCTATGATATTGGTTGTGGAAGATGAACAGGCGATCAATGACCTGATCGCGTGGAACCTGACGATGATCGGGCATACGGTGCTGCAGGCGCGAACTGGACGGGAGGCACGAACCCTGTTTCGGGAAAATGCGTTCGATCTGCTGCTTTTGGATGTCATGCTGCCCGATACGGATGGGTTTTCCCTGTATCGGGATATGCGCACCGTTCCGGCGATCTTTGTGACGGCACTCGGCGAAACGCGCGACAAAGTGAAAGGCTTTGAGCTCGGGGCGGACGATTATCTTGTCAAACCGTTTGAAACGCAGGAGCTTTTGATGCGCGTCAACGCTGTACTGCGCCGCACGCTTCGGATGGAGGACCGCTATTCGTTTGACGATATCGAGGTGGATTTCCATGCCAAAACCGTAACAAAGGGCGGGCAGATCGTGGACCTCACCGCGCAGGAGTTCTCTTTGCTGGAGATTCTGATTCGGAACCGGAACATCGCGGTATCACGGCAGCAGATCCTGCGCGACGCATGGGGCATCACATTCTTCGGCGAAACGCGCACGATTGACGTGCACGTGCAGCGGCTGCGGAAAAAACTCGGATTGGATGATCAGATCAAAACCGTCTATAAATGCGGATACCGCTTTGAGGATCGCAGATGAAGCTTTGGCAAAAAAACTATTTCTTTACCGCACTGCTGTTCACGGCGGTGCTGTTTGCGTGCGTCGGAATTCTGATTGCGCCGGTCATACGGGGGACCCTGAGCTCCGCGCGCGACGCTGCGCTGCTCGAGGAAAAATCGATCGCCGGCATCTATGATACCATGTTTTTGCGGGAAACCGAGCGCAAAGATTCCAAGTCGGAGCGCGATCCGGAGCTGAACCGCATTGCAATGGAACGGTTCGCTGCGTACTATGCCGAAGGAGGATCGTATCTTCGGATCGAAGCAAATGGGGACGATCCCCTATTGAATACGCTCCCGTTCGATCTGCCCGCAATGCCCGGATCGCTCCGCTGGGTGCGGGAAAACGGACAGACCTATATTGCGATCGGGGACGATCTCGGACAGGGAAAAACACTAACGTACATCAAGGATGTTTCCGATGTGGGCGCGGCTGCATGGCGGCAGGGAATCACGGCGATCGGGATCTGCTTTTTGCTCTGCTTACTTGTCAACGCGGCGCTGTATTCTACGATGCTGCGCATCAATCGACCGCTGAGCAGGCTTGCGCATGAGCTGCGAACGCCGCTTACGGCCATCCGCGGATACGGCGAACTGCTTGCGATCGGGAATCTTTCCGAACAGCAGCGTCACAACGCGACCTCCTATATCGTATCGGAGTGCGACCGACTGAAGGACATTGTCGGGAAGATTCTGACGATGAACGATAAGAGCGGAATCCTGCGCGAACGGATCCCTTTGGAAGCGTTGCAGCAGCATATGGAATGGACATGGCCGTCGGTTGCAGTTCGAAGAGAGGGGGACGCAGCGTACGGAGATCGGAGCTTATTGATCAGCCTGCTGGACAACTTGATCGGCAATGCTGAGAAGGCGGGGAGCACAGAAACAACGCTTACGCTCGCCTCGGATTTGTTCGTTGTACAAGATCGCGGATGCGGGATGACGGAAGAACAGCTTGCCTATGCAAACGATCCGGCCCATCATCCGCTCCCGCAAAACGTTCGGAGCGGACTCGGAATTCCGCTGTGCCACGAGATTGCCGCTGCGCATCATGCCGTTTTGCGATATGAATCCAAAATCGGAGAGGGCACGACCGTGACGTTTCGATTTTACAACTCCGAAACAAGTCGGTGAGGACTCTGTTACATAGTGTTTGCTACAATGGAGTCAGACAAGGAAAGGAGTATAAAAACATGAAACAATGGTTGAATTTGCATAAACCCTTTTGGATCAGCCTGCTGATCACGTTGGCGGCAGCACTTTTGACAATTACGGCGGTCGCCTGTGCGGTACTGCCGACCGCAAAGGAACAGGCAATTCAGACGCTTGCAGCCGGAACAGAGGAATCGACCAAAGCCGCCGAAGCTGATTCTGAGCAGGAAGAGAACCGTGCGGAGGAAACGGAAAAGCCGAACGAACCGGAACTTTTGCCGTATCTGACGCCGACGCCGACGCTGGAAACTGCGATTGCGGATCGGGATCTTGCGATTGCGATCGATCAGAATATTCTGAACCTCAGTCAGCGCAGAAGCCGCGATATCCCATTTGCCCTCCCGTTCTCGCGAGGCACAGAGGAGCGCGAAAAGACGATGCAATGGGAAACCTGCACGGATCAGGCCGAAATTGAGAGACTGTATTCCGTTGCAAATCATTACGCACACGAGCTGCTCGGTTGTTATCTGTTTGAACCGATTGTAATTCAATACTCGAAGGACGACGGGATTCGTCCGTCGGTGATTCAGATTCGCGATATGATGACGATTATCACCCTCGACCGGGAGACCGAAGCGCTGCTGAATGCGGATACCGCGTGGGAGCCGGATTATCGCATGCATCCCGAGATGAATCCGACCGGCGAGGAGCGGAAGGCGATCGAGGATTCGGTCTTTGAAACGCTGAAGAAAACGCGTACAGTACAATCCGCAGTGATGAACGGAATTCCCGCTACGGACGGGACGATTGTCGGCATCGGGTATGCCTACGGAAAGGTGTATTCGGTCAGCGTCTATCCGGACCGAATCTGCGCAGGCGAGTATGTCTATTTCCCTGCAGACGTGAGACATTCCCTGACCTACGTTGAACCGGTATCCGCACCCGAGTCGTTTGAGAAAACGGAACCGAATACGCTCGAAGCCAATCATGCGGACAACCTGACCAAACAGCAGGTGCTGGATGCGGTGAACGAATTCTATCGGATGATCGTCGGAAAATCGTATGAGGGCGAAGCGGAGGTTACGGCGTATCTCGATCGGTCGGGCGCACGCGAGGATTACTGGGAGGTCAAGATTAAGGACCTGTATCTGAAGATTGCAGCGCAAAGCGGCCTCGTGCTTTCGATGAAAGGAAGCCTTGCGCGCGGCGAAGGCAGCGCGCTCCCCGAATTGAAACCGAACATCGATCGGATTACCTCGGAGGAGTTTGAAAAAACGTATCTCGAATTTGTCAAACAGCTTGCGCCGTGGTTTGCTTCGCTCGGGCGCGGGCGGGAAGGCTCCGCGGTCAAGGACGTGGATTGGAACGCAACCTACGATACCTGGAATGCGACGCTGGATATCTACCTGGAGGACGGAACGGTCTATGAGCTGCTCTTTTCCTCCGGAAGACTTCGGGAGATTCAATACTTTTATGATGAGCCTGCATTCGGATTCGGCCCCGCCGGTCAATGGAAACCAAGCGCGCTCTATCGGAACAAGATTTCGGGCGAGGAGTTTTATTCGTCCGAACCTCCGACGGATTAACGATTTGCATTCAATTTGGAACCTCTTCGGAGGTTCTTTTTTCCTGTCCGGAAAGACTTGTCCTGCGCGGATTCGTGTGATATACTTTTCTTTGATTGCCGAAGCAGGAAACTTCGGTGAATCGGCGGAGATGAGATAATGGGGATGTTGGCAGAACTTTTCAACCGTGCGGCGGCGAATCCGCTTGCGTTTGTGCTGATCGGAGGAAGCACGCTGATCGCGCTTGGCGTCGGAGGATTTTTTCTGTTCGGAAAGGTTCTTCCGAAAGAAACGATTCTTCCGATTCTGGTGACCGTGTTTCTCCATTGCGCCACGTATTTTTTTGTTCGATTGCTCCCGCTTGTCGGAACCTATCACAATCTGTCCAACCCGCTCGACGACCGGATTCCCTTTTGGCCGCCGATGATCGTGATCTACATTCTTGCGTTCGTACAATGGGCGGCAAACTGGATTCTGCTTAGCCGACAGCCGCAGGCACTGCGTACCAAGGTTCTTTCCGCAGAAACGATCGCAAAACTGATCTGCATGCTTGTGTTCATCTTCTTTCCGACGACGTTGACACGTCCGTCCGTTTCTGCGGACGGGAACGGATTTGAGCGGATCGTGTGTTGGATCTATGGGCTCGACGCGCCGACCAATCTGCTTCCATCGGTCCATTGCCTGGAAAGTTGGGTCTGCATCCGCGTGGCGCTGAAGGCCGAGTGGCTTCCGAAATGGTATCTGCCGTTTACGATTGTTTTCTCGACCCTTGTTGTTGCTTCGACGCTGCTTGTGAAGCAGCACGTTCTGATCGATATTCCGACGGCGATTCTTGCCGCAGAAGCCGGTTTTTTGCTGAGTCGCCTCGTGCATGCCGATCGACCGATCAAACGCTACGAAGACTGGGTCAAGCACCGTGCAAATGCAAAGGTCGTTTCATAATCCGATAAAGGGGTATTCTATATGCAAATTGTCGTTTTGGATGGATACAGCGTCAATCCGGGAGATCTCGATTGGTCGCCGCTGAAAAAGCTCGGAACGCTTTCCGTTTACGATCGCACGCACCCGTCCATGGTTGCGCAGCGGCTGCGCGGCGCGGATGCCGTGTTGATCAACAAAGTGCGGATGACGCGGGAGGTGCTGATGAACGCACGTCAACTGAAGTTCATCGGCGAGTTGGCGACGGGGTATGATAACATTGATCTGAATGCCGCGCGTGAGCGGGGAATCACGGTTTGCAACGTGCCCGCCTACAGCACCGAAGCGGTGGCGCAGCTTACGATAGCAATGCTTCTGGACCTGACGCAGCGCGCCTCTTCGCTCGACCGTCTCGTGCATCAGGGGAACTGGACCGCATCGCCCGATTTCTGTTATTGGGACAAAGCGCCGATCCTGCTGGACGGAATGACGTTCGGCGTGATCGGAACGGGGCGGATCGGCTGCCGCGTGGCAAAGATTGCCCAGGCGCTCGGCATGCGGGTGATCGGATACAGTCGGAACGGGAATGCTTCGTTCTGCGGCGAGCAGACGTCGTTTGCGGAAGTGCTTGCCCGTTCGGACGTCCTGTCGCTTCATTGCCCCGCAACGGCGGAAACGATCGGAATGATTCGCAGCGATACGATCGCGAAGATGAAAGACGGAGCGATTCTGATCAATACGGCCCGCGGCAGTCTGATCAACGAATACGACGTTGCTGCGGCGCTGCAAAGCGGAAAGCTGTCCGCATTCGCGGCGGACGTAGTTTCCACAGAACCGATTTCCAAATCGAACCCGCTGCTGATGGCACCGAACTGCCTTTTGACACCGCATTATGCATGGTCCCCGGTGCCGACGCGGCAAAAGCTGATCGATATCTCGGTTGCAAACCTTACGGCGTTTTTGAACGGTACGCCGATTCATGTCGTATCCTGAAACGGGATACGGCATTTTGATTCACGGATCGACATTTGTTTTCACAAATGCCATACTGATTTTTCATTTAATGCTTGCAAAAAACGCAAAATAAGGGTATCATAAACACATCTGTATTTGGAGTTGTTTGCTCATGTTGATTCTGCGGGAAGAAGTTCTGCACAGCTACGGTATTTCCGCATCGGATGGCATTCTGATCGCACTCTCCGGCGGCGCGGATTCTGTGGCGTTGCTGCTGGAAATGAACCGTTTTCGCAAGGAAGGAAAGCTCCGGACCATCGCTGCTGCGCATCTGAATCACGGAATTCGCGGTGAGGAAGCGCTGCGGGACGCCGCGTTTTGCCGCGCCCTCTGTCAAAGGGAACGGATCCCGTTTTATGAAAAGACGACGGATGTTCCTTCCGCAGCAAAACAGCGGGGTGTTTCTTTGGAAACGGCAGCGCGGTCGGAACGGTATGCCTTTCTGAATGAAGTCGCAAAGAAGCTGGAGTTTCGGTGGATTGCAACCGCACATCATCGGGACGATCAGGCTGAAACGCTCTTGCTGCATTTGCTGCGCGGCTGCGGAACCGATGGGCTTGCCGGGATGCAAGAATGCTCCGGCAACCTGATCCGCCCTTTTCTGAGGATTCCAAAGTCCGAGATATTGAACTATTTAGCGGAACGAAACGAGCCGTTTTGTACGGATTCGACCAACAGCAGCCCGGAGCATCTTCGCAACCGGATTCGACAGGAAGTGCTGCCGCTTCTGAATACGCTGCGACCGAACGCTTCCGGCGCGCTTGCGAATACCGCTGCGCTTGTTGCGATCGATGCGGCGTATTGGAAGGAACAGGCGGATCGGATCTATCGGAGCAATCCAACGAGATTTGAACTTGCCGAGCTTCCCGAAAGCCTTCGAATGCGGGTGCTCAAGCGATTCGTTCCGTATGACGACTATGATCGTAACGATTTTTTGACGTTGAATGATCTTCTGCATTCTCAGACCGGAACGCAGCGTCACCTGAAAAACGGGTATACGGCGTGGACATCGTCCGATCGGCTGCATGTGGATCGAATCGACCCGGAATCGTTCTGCAAGACGCTTCCGATCGGAACATGGGTGCCGATTCCGCACGGCAGAATTCTTGTACGGGAAACGGATACCGCTTCATTTCCCTGCAGTGCGGGTACGGCATATCTGAATGCGGATGCTGTGCACAGCCCTTTGTTGGTTCGCAGCCCACAGATCGGAGATCGGTTTCAACCGTTTGGCATGCAGGGAACAAAGCTTCTCAGCGATTATCTGACCGATCGGAAGGTACCGCGGTTTTACCGATCGATCCCGCTGATTGCGGATGTATGCGGCATTCTGGCCGTGATGGGGCATACGATAGACGAGCGGGCGCGCGTAACGCCCGAGACCCGGCGAATCTTACAAATACTTTTTGAGGAGGATCAGGCAAATGTGGGGGAAGGAATTCATGGCGCAGGGGATCGAGAAGGTTCTTGTGCCGGAGGAAGAGATCAAAAAGCGTGTTCAGGAACTCGGGGATCGGATATCCAAGGACTATGATGGGGAAGAGATCGTCGTCATCTGCGTTCTGAAGGGCGCCAGCATCTTCTTTGCAGATCTTTGCCGCGCGATCACGGTCCACATGAAGATGGATTTCATGGGCATTTCCAGCTATGGCGATGCGCAAAAAACAAGCGGCATCGTGAAGATCACCAAGGACTGCGATACAAGCATTACCGGAAAGCATGTTCTGATCGTTGAGGATATTATGGACAGCGGATATACGCTGACGTATCTTGTCCGGATGCTTAAGGAACGGCAGCCTGCGTCGGTGAAGATCGCTTGCCTTTTGGATAAGCCGAGTCGGCGTGAAGTGGAGATTACGCCGGACTATTGCGGCTTTACCGTGCCGAATGAGTTTGTTGTCGGTTTTGGGTTGGACTATAAAGGACTCTATCGGAACCTGCCCTATATCGGCGTATTGAAACCGGAAGTTTACGCAAATTAAGGAAAATACCCCGTAAGAATGCGGGGCGGAGGATGCAATTGGAACAAAAGAATAACAATCAAAACAAACAGCCGGTCAACCGGACCCGCGCGATAGTCTCGGTTGTCATTTGGGCATTGATCATCGGCATGATGATCTTTATGGTGACCAACGGCTGCTCACCAAGACAGACGAAAGAGATCAACTTTGATGAGTTTACCGAGGCCTATCGGAAGGATAACGTCAAAGCTGTTTATGAGGTGCTTGACAGCGGAACCTTCTACGGCCTGTATCGGACGAGCGAGGCAGACGCAACCGCGCTGCCGGATAAGGCGGACTTTGTGCTGTACATCAGCAACGATGCGTTCGCCGAGAATATGCGCACGCTTGTTTCGATCAAGGATGGGAAGGAAAAGGACTCGGTGCTGCCGTCTGATTACGGGTTCGTCATGGTCAGCGCGCTTCCCGAAGGGACGCCGATCTTTTTGGTGATCCTTCCTTATATCATCGAGTTCCTTCTGATCGGCTTCATTATCTTCTTCTTTATGCGACAGCAGGGCGGCGGTCAGCAGATGATGAACTTCTCGCGCGCCAATGCCCGCACGTTGGATGCTTCGACCGATAAGATCACGTTCAACGATGTGGCCGGTCTTGTTGAGGAGAAGGAGGAGCTGCAGGAGGTCGTCGAATTTATGCGTGCTCCGCAGCGATTCAGCGAAATGGGCGCTCGGATTCCAAAGGGCGTTCTGCTTGTTGGCCCTCCGGGCACCGGCAAAACGCTGATGGCAAAGGCAGTCGCTGGGGAGGCGAAGGTACCGTTCTTTTCCATCTCCGGATCGGACTTTGTGGAAATGTTCGTCGGCGTCGGCGCATCCCGCGTACGGGATCTGTTCAATACGGCAAAGCGCAGCGCACCTGCAGTTGTATTTATCGATGAAATCGACGCGGTCGGACGTCAGCGCGGCGCAGGACTCGGCGGCGGGCATGATGAACGCGAACAAACGCTGAATCAGCTGTTGGTGGAAATGGACGGGTTCGCCCCGAACGAGGGGATTATTGTGATCGCCGCAACGAACCGTGCCGATATTCTTGACCCGGCGTTGCTCCGTCCCGGTCGGTTCGATCGTCGCATTGTTGTCGGGTATCCGGACGTGAAAGGCCGCGAGGATATCCTCAAGGTCCATGCGCGCAATAAGAAGTTTGCGCCCGGCGTCGATCTGAAGACACTTGCCCGCAGAACGCCGTACTTTACCGGTGCGGATCTCGAGAATGTTCTGAACGAAGCCGCGATTCTGGCGACGCGCGCCAACCGCAAAGCGATTGAACAGCGCGATCTTGAAGAAGCCGTCACGCGCGTTGAAATGGGGCCGGAGAAGAAGAGCCGCGTCGTAACGCCGGAGGACAATCGGATAACGGCCTATCATGAGAGCGGTCATGCAATTCTGGCAATCGAATTGGAGCATTGCGACAATCTGCATGAGGTTTCCATCATTTCCCGCGGCATGGCAGCCGGCTATACGATGACGCTTCCGAGCGAGGATTTGCATCATACGTTAAAATCGCATCTTCTGGATCGTATCTGCATGACGATGGGCGGCAGAGTCGCCGAGAAGGTTGCCTTTACCGACGTCAGCACCGGCGCGATTCAAGATCTCAAACAGGCCAGTGAAATCGCTCGCAAGATGGTCGAGGAATACGGTATGTCTGATGCGGTCGGTCCGGTGTTTGTCGGCGGCGATACCGAGGTCTTTATCGCAAAGGATTGGGGCCACAGCAAGAACTACTCCGAGGAGCTTTCCGCAAAGATCGACGTTGAGATTCGCCGAATCTTAGAGGAACAGTTTGAACGCGCCGAGCAGATCATTTCTGCGCACAAGGATCGGCTGGTCGCAGTGGCCGAGATGCTGCTTAAATACGAGCGCGTCACCGGAGAAGAATTCGAGGCGGTTTATCGCGGGGCGGATGCCGATGCCGTGATGCAGGGAAAAGCGCACGTTTCGGAGGAAAAACCTGTCGAAACGACCGCGAAGCCGGAAGGCGAACAGCAGCAATGAGCCGGGAGAAGAAATTCGATTTTCATTCCCACAGCAATGTTTCTGACGGTACCTTTACGCCGAGCGAGCTTGTTGCATCGGCGGTGAACGAGGGCGTGCGTTTGCTCGCCCTCACCGATCATGACAACATCGGAGGCGTCGCAGAAGCAATGGAGGCAGGAAAGCGTCTGGGCTTGCCGGTCCTCCCTGCTGTGGAGATGGATAACGAATGGCATCACGAACTGCATATCATCGGGTTGGATATTGATCCGGAGAACCCCACGTTGAATCGCAGCCTGGAAATTGCCCGTGAACGCCGCGAAAAACGAAATCGGACGATTTATCGCAAGCTGAAGGATGCCGGTTATCCGGTCGAGGAGTTCATTCATCGTCCGGCGGATCGAACGATGAAACTGCACATCGCCAAAGCTTTGATTGAGATGGGCGTTGCCACGGACGTGAGAGACGCGTTTGCAAAGTATCTGCGTCCCGGTCAGGTGGGGTACTATACGGAGCAGCGTCTCACCCCAAAGCAGGTCATCGATATGATCCATATTGCAGACGGGCTTCCGGTATTGGCGCATCCGTGTCACATTCGCGATAATCCGCATTCGCTTGTGCGGGAATTAACCGATCTCGGACTGATGGGGATTGAGGCGTACTACCCGTCCTCAACCGTGCGGCAAACGGAGATGTATGTATCGCTTGCACATCAACTCGGGCTTTTTATCACCTGCGGAAGCGATTTCCACGGTGCAAACCGCCCCGGTGTTGACCTCGGATGTGCATGGCAGGACGTGCCGGACCTTTGGCGCACATTTGATACACTGACAACCAGAATGAACAGTTGAAAGAACCGGTCAAAGCGATCGGTTCTTTTGATTTTAAAACCGGAACAAGAGAATAAGCGCTGCGTAATCCGCCTCGCAGCAAACCCGCTTCGCTGTTTCATGCCGCACTGCGGCATGAAACGGTCGCTCAGCCGACTCCCCACGAAATAAAAACAGAATCACCTATTCAGGTGATTCTGCTTTGGAGCTGATGATGGGAGTCGTTTGCAGCGAATCGGCAGGCTTACTTGCGCTTCGCGCTGCGTAATCCGCCTCGCAGCAAACCCGCTTCGCTGTTTCATGCCGCACTGCGGCATGAAACGGTCGCTCAGCCGACTCCCCACGAAATAAAAACAGAATCACCTATTCAGGTGATTCTG
>JAEEGL015953720.1_pt1 | contig 14101 bp, 18 predicted proteins | sample 9134231 | NCBI WGS metagenome assembly JAEEGL01 (sample SAMN16246548, study PRJNA631951) | gut metagenome | biome: gut microbiome; feature: rumen; material: fiber-attached | host: Bos | place: Iran: Karaj | collected 2018-10 | reverse complement strand
GCCGATGACCTTGTAACTGATCCTGTTGGTCTTGAGGAAATTGACAATGATCCTCAGATCTTCAATACTGTCGGCAACGACAAAATGTCTGATGGGGCCGCCCATCTTTAAGGTTGTAAGTTCCTTGAATGTTTTATCATCATGGTATTCGCCATGCTGTTTCAGAAATTCTGCAATCATATTTTTTCTATAGCTTCAATAATATCATCTAATACATCAGGATTAGAAAGCTTTCTCGCATTATCAGAAAGCTCCTTAAGTCTTTTTTCATCATTGATCAGCTCACTGATTGTATCATACAAGCGCTGTCCGCTGAGATCTTTTTCTTCGATCATGATGGCGGCGTTTTTATCAGCGAGAGCTTTACCATTATAATACTGATGGTTGTTTGGCACAAATGGTGACGGGATCAGGATCGCCGGCATGCCGATAGAACAGATCTCCGTCAGCGTTGTTGCACCGGCCCGGCAGACCAGCAGAGTCGAATTGGCCATGACATTTATTCCATCGATCCTTTCAAAGATCTTCAGATATTCATTCGGTTCTATCCTGCTGAGCACATCATCATAATGTGAACGGCCGGTAGCAAATATGACCTGATAGGAGCCATCCAGCATCCTGAAATAATCAATCAGCTTTTCGTTGACGGTCGAAGAGCCAAGTGAACCCATAAAGATAACAACTGTCTTCTTATCAGGATCAAGACCAAGTTCCTTTAATACTTCGCCGTTTTTTCTGATGCCGAAAGCCTTGGAAGATTGCGGATTGCCCAGAATAAGTGTATGCGGATTGGTAAACTGTTTAAGATTTTCTTCGTAGGATCCGATAATCAGATCAACATCCCTGTCGAGCAGTCTGTTGGCTCTTCCGACAAAAGAATTCTGTTCATGAATGATCGTCTTCATCTTCAGATGTCTGGCGGCCTTCATTACCGGCAAAGAGATATAATTCCCGAAGCCGATCGCCATGTCGTAGCCTTTAAGCAGTTTCAGACAGGTGAAATAAGCCCTGAAGATTGAAAGAAGACTCTTGATCTTCTGAAAGAGACCACCTCTGGTGGTATAGACATCTAATCCTGTATACGCAAAACCACGTGAGGGGATGAGATCCTTCTCCATACGGTCATTGGAACCGATGAAACTCACCTGGTGTCCCTTATTCTGCAAAGCCTCGGCCAGGGTAAGAGCCGGATAGATATGTCCGCCCGTCCCTCCTGCAACTATTACGATCTTCATATTCAACATTTTACCATTATTGAAAACCGCTGGCCACTACCAAAAAAGATGCTTATGCATCTTCATCTTCTTCTATGGAAACATTGAGATCGAAACGATCTGCGATCATTCTTGTGAGCAGCGGATTTGCGATCAGCAGCAGGATGCAATAGATCGCAAGTCTCGCCCAGAAATTCATGGTGATCATGTCGACAAGCGGTCTGAGTAAGAAAATCTCAACAGCCGCAAGCAAAAGATATGCCGCCATGCATATAAGCAGATATCTGAACATCTTCCTTTTCATCAGAACATTACCTTGTTGTGCAAGACTCTTCCTAAAATCTGGATCTCTTCAGGTTTGAAACGACGATCAGGATACTTCTGATTGGCAGCCTTTAAAGTAATGCCGCTTTTATCAACTGAAGCCTTTTTGATAGTGACCTCATTATCTTCCAGCAGGAAAACGCCTATTTCCTTGTCTTCTATATAATCCTGTTTCCTGACAAAGACCATGTCGCCATCACCGATCCTCAGATCGATCATCGAATCGCCTTTAACCTTCAGATAGAAATACTCTCCGGCACCGTATTCGCTGTTATTGATGTATTCATAGCCCATGATATTCTCGTCTGCATACATGTCGTATCCGGCCTTTACCTCGCCAACGATCGGCACAGCGATCTGGTCATTGCGGATGTTGAGATTGAGCAGATGATTAACATCGACATTGAAGATATCTGCGATCCTGTTAAGTGTTTTTACTCTTGGAAAAGCTGTTCCATCTTCCCATTTCTGAACAGTCGTAAAAGACTTGTAGCCAAGTCTGTCAGCCAGTTCGTCCTGTGACATATTGTTTGCATAACGCAGAAAACGCAGGTTATCCTTGAATTCCATATTGTTGCCCTTCCTTACATATATAATGGTATATTATACTTGATTTTTGTTCAAGTTATTATTGAACTTGATTAATATTCAAGTATAATGAAATTATGAACAGAGTCATACTTCATTGCGATCTCAACTGTTTCTTTGCTTCTGTTGAAATGCTTTACTGCCCTGAACTGCGCAACGTTCCGATGGCAATCGGCGGTGACCAGCAGCAAAGGCACGGCATCATTCTGGCCAAAAATGTCCCGGCCAAGAAAAAAGGCATAAAAACTGCCGAAACGATCATAGAAGCCAAAAGGAAATGCCCGGAGCTTATCATACGTAAGGCCGATTATGAAAGCTATGCATATTTTTCCGGCAGGGTGAAACAGATCTATTATCAGTACACCGACAAGGTCGAACCTTTCGGCATCGATGAATGCTGGCTGGATATAAGTGAAAGCATCTCCTATTTCGGTTCAGTCGAAAAGATCGTAAATGACATCCTCTCACGCATCAGAAATGAACTGGGACTTACCATTTCAATAGGCATAGCTGATAACCGCTACTATGCCAAACTCGGTTCCGATATCGCCAAGGAAGATTCCTTCTTTTATGTGAGAAGCTTAAAGGATATCGAATATATGAGCGCCGATTGTCTGTTTGGCGTGGGAAGGCACATGTACGAAACATTAAAGACCTGCAACATCAAAACGATTGGTGAACTTGCCAGAAAACCTCTGGGCTATCTTGTGGAACACTTCGGCAAGTATGGGCAGGTCCTGCATGATGTCGCAAATGGCTTCGACCATGGAGCGATAATGCCTTTTGAAAGTGAAGCGGAAACACCGAAGTCCATCAGTCACACGGTTACTTCCTATAAGGATATCTGCAATCTCGACGAATTGAAGCTCGTTCTGACAGCCGTGAGCGAACGCGTTGCCAGCGATCTGAGAAGTCAGGGCCTTTATTTCAATACCGTACACATCTTTATCAGAGACAACAGGATGAAAGCCAGGACCATCCAGGAAACATTGAAAGAGAATTCCGATCTGGCCAAGGATATCTTTGATGTATCTTTAAGACTTTTTATGCGCGAGTGTGATTTCAGAACTCCTTTCCGGGCGATCGGCGTGGCTGTTTCCAGGCTGAGTGATCATAAGCAGTTTTTTCAGACCAGTCTTTTTGAAGAAAGCGGCTATTCTTTAAAACAGAAAAAGAAAGAACAGGCAATGGATGACATCAGAAGAAGATTCGGCGATAAGGCCGTTCTCTCTTTGCGGATGCTGCAGGACAGAAAGCTCTCAGGTATTGAATGATGATCAGGAAATATGTTGACGTGATATGTCTCAATGATAAAGGCGGCAATATCAAGCCTCTCTATCTCATCTGGGGTGAAAACAGAAAGGTTCCTATTGTTAGAATCAAGGAAGTCTGCCCCCGGGCATCCCTAAAGGTGGGAGGCTCGGGACTTCGCTATACCTGCGTCTTTGAGGCCAACAAAATCAGACACCTCTACTATGACAGAGGCAAATGGTATGTGGAAATGTATGATCATGTACAATAGAGAGCATAATTATATCGCTTGCGATATAATTTAGGTTATAATCTAATTGTACAAGGAGAATAACATTATGCAAGAACTATATGATGTATTGATTATAGGCGCAGGTCCTGCAGGTCTTACTGCAGCAATCTATGCATCAAGAGCCAACCTTTCCGTACTGATCATTGAAGGCGGTGTCAATGGCGGAAAGCTGTCAAAGACTTATGAAATTGAAAACTATCCTGGTATCGAGAGGATAGGCGGAGTTGAACTCGCAGATCAGCTGACAAAACACGGCCAGAAATTCGGTGCCAAGCTTATCAGCGGCAATGTTGAGAAAGTAATCGATGGCGAAACCAAAAAAGTTGTACTGGCGGATGGAAGCGAGTACTGCGGCAAGACGGTGATCGTCGCAACCGGTACCAAGGAAAGAACACTGGATCTGCCTGAGGCAGACAAGTTTACCGGAAGAGGAATCTCCTATTGTGCCGTATGTGACGGTTTCTTCTATCGCAAGAAGCAGGTCGTCGTAATCGGCGGCGGCAATTCCGCTTTGGAAGAATCGCTCTATCTTGCTTCGCTGGCAGATAAGGTAACGATCATTCTGAGAAGAGACGTCTTCAGAGCTGATGCAAGTGTCGTTGATAAGGTCATGGCTAACGAAAAGATCGAAGTCATCACCAAAGTCGTGCCTGAAGCCTTAAGGATCGAAAACGACAGGATTACCGGCCTGCAGATCAGGAATGTTGATACCGGCAAAACTTCAGTCATCGACTGTGCAGGTATCTTCCCTTACATTGGAGCTGACCCATGCACCGATTTCCTTGAAACAGGAATACTCGATGAAAAAGGATACATCATTGTCGACAAGAATATGGCTACTTCAGTCAAAGGCATCTATGCTGCCGGAGACTGTGTGGTCAAAGATCTCAGACAGGTCGTTACAGCCTGCAGCGATGGTGCAATAGCCGCAAACAGCATCATCAAAGCACTCAAATAAACGTTAGAACTAACTAACCTTTTTAATCTTATTTGTTGTGTTAAGATTATCTTATGAAGAAAGAAGAAACAATTCAGAACTATTTGGAAGCTGTCTATATTACTTCATTAGATAAAGGAACTGTCAGAGCGATTGATCTGGCAAATTATCTGCGTTTTTCCCGTCCCACTGTTTCGATAGCCTTAAAACAGCTGGAAAGTGATGGCTACATCGTAAATAATGACAACGCCATCGAACTGACAGAACAAGGCAGACAGATTGCTTTGACGATGTACGAAAGACATGAATACATCGCAAAGATTCTGATGAAACTTGGGGTAGATAAAAAAACAGCCTATGAAGATTCGTGTCTGATTGAGCACGATCTCTCGGCCGAATCATTTGCAGCAATAAAGAAAGCAACAAAAGACTACATATAAAAAGATCTCAGATTGAGATCTTTTTGATTGAATTAATAGTGTTTATGCTCTGCCGGCATATTTGCCATCGATGGTTGATACCGTGATCTTTTCGCCGTTTTCAATGAAGAGCGGAACCTTGACCTGCAGACCTGTTTCGGTCACAGCATTTTTTAAGGCGCTGGTTGCGGTATTGCCTTTGACAGCAGCTTCACATTCTACCAGCTCCAGATCGACCTTGTCCGGAAGAATGACGCCAAGCACTTCACCTTCATAAAATGAGATGTTTACATCGAGATTAGGAACCAGGAATTTCATTTCCCATTCAAGTCTTTCCTTAGGGATCTCGATCTGTTCATAGGATTCAGAATCCATGAAAACTTCCATATCTCCGCCGTCATAGAGGAACTGCATCGGCCTTTTGTCGATGTGGGCTTCCCCTACCTGATCAGAACCGATCAAAGACAGTTCCTTGACAACACCGGTTCTGGGCTGTTTGACTTTGACCTTGACCTTCATTTTGGCCATGGCAGTCTTATTCAGCTGGATTTCTATACACTGATATAATTCATTTTCCCAGGTAAAGCATGAACCCGGTTTGATTTCTGTGCAGTTTAACATAAGAAATATTGCTCCTTGTTTTACCTAATCATTGTATTATACAAACAAGTTTTTTAGCAAAAATTTACTCCGCTTATTTCTAAGCCCATTTTCCTGCCAAAACTCTATCAATCCCTGCAAATTCTCCGGTATTGTCTGAGATCAGGACATAACCCAGAGACCTGGCATGAGCTTCACAAACAGATCGTTTATCCATATAATTTCCCCTTTGGTGGTTCATATCATATCTCATTTTTTCATAAGTCTTTACTGCCAGTATCTCAAAAGGCATGATTTCAATATTTGACAGAAACACCAATAATGCAGCGTGATTCTGTAAAGGCTTGATATATACATATGCATATACTTTTTTCAATAAGAGAATCCATCATGTTTCCTGTCTCCAGCTGATCTCGATCTTTCTTGAGTTTCTGACACAGTCAGAAAGATACATGTTGATGAGAGTCTGATAAGGTATCCCGTTTTCATGTGAGAGATTCTTGAAATAATCAATTATGGTCTGATCCATTTTTATCGAGATCTGTTTCTTCAGCTCCTTTGCGTATACACTTTTATCCTGCTTAGTTTTTCTGTTTTTGTTGTTTTTCTTCAAAGTTTCTCCTTCACTGATTCTTGTACAGTTTTTAATTCAGTCTCTTTACAGTAAAATTCACGATCTGCTTATCATAGACGCTGATCTCCATTATATAGTCAAGAAAATAAAGATCGTAGCCATCGGCGCTGTTGTAAACGGAAACATATATTCCCGATGCAACAAAATCATCAAGTGTGTCTTCTCTTATCAGGACGCACTTTACGTATGTGAGTACCCGGGCTTCGGCTTCAAACAGTTCCTCGAATTCCTCGAGTTTTTTAAAGATGGTATCAGCCTTGTATATATAGTCAGCTTTCGCTGCTATCAGAGACATCATCGTGCACATCACAATCAGAAAAGCTGTCGAGATAAATCCCTCCTGCTTTGCAGATCGCTCTTTCATATTTCTGCTTATTTCTTTCATAGCCAACATAGATGGTACTTCCTCTGCTTTCAAAATGAAGTTCATCGATATCGTTAAGGTAGATCTGTGTCCCGGGCTGCAGCAGCATCTTCCTGTTGACCATCGATAAAGTGAACTGCTTATTCTGGTAGATGAAATAAAGGCTGTCGTAGGTCACATTCATGTCATAGCTTATCAGCAGGATCTCTCTTAATTCTGCCAGGGCAAGTTCATCGCAGATCTCGTTATACTCAAAAGGGATCCTTGATGTATAGCTGAAAGCCATTGAACATAACGGCAGCATCGAGGCAATGATCATCAGACCGACCAGATTCCTAATCAGGTTCATCGCTTGAGCACCCTTCACATCCGCCTAGAGAACTGAAGATGATCTCATAATCGAGATTCGTTCTTGTCTGATACTCCTTCAATCCCTGAACATACCGGTCAATGATGTTGTAGATACTGAAGCACAGTATGCAGATACATGAACAGATAAACACGCTTAGCAGAGCGTCGATCAGAAAGAAACCGCTATTTGATCGTCGCATATCCGTTCCCCAGATGTATGATGACCTGATGTCTGCCGAAATCGATCGTCTTGCCCTGATAGACATGACCCATGGAATTGAAGAAGACCCCACCTTTAAAACTGTTGGTACGTTTCTGTGTCAGACTCTCGCTCAGTGTTTCCAGATATTCGTTCATATAGTAATAATGGTCAAGATTCATTGTCGGATCAAAGCTTAAGGCTATCAGACTGACTCCGCATATAATCATCATGCTGATAAGCAGTTCCATGATCGTAAAACCTTTCTCAGTTGATGACACAGTGCCCGTCATAGATCGAAAGACTCTCACCGTTGGAACACCTGGTCTGCTCCGGTTCAAGGTAACCTCCATTTACAAGATCGGTAAGCGAACCAGGATCGCTGCCGTAATCCAGTCTGAACTGTACGATCGCCGAATCAACCACTTTGGTCAAAGCCTGGCAGGCTTTGGAATCGACAGATGAGATGACCCTGGATACATTGGGAATCGTAAGCAGGAACAGGATGGAGATGATGATGACTACGACTACCATTTCCAGTAAAGTAAAACCCTTTTTGTTTTTCATTTTTCCTCCTTAATACATACTGATAGCCTGCATAGGCATGAATAATATCTGATAGATAAAGATGATGATCAGTCCGATAAAGATGTAGGTCATCATCTGCAAGGCACTTGTATAGCGCTTGATCCTCCTTCTGATCCTTTCTCTTGACAGTTCCACGTAAGAGCCGATCACTTCCGAGAATTCATTTGTATAATTAGCAATCTTGATGAAGCGTGATAAAGATGAATCATAGTAATTCTTTCTGGTTGCTTCCTTAAGACTCTCGCCTTCCATCAGACTTTCATCAAGATGGAAAGCCAGAAAGGATATTACCGGCTTGCTTGTCATGGCTTTGAGTATCTCCAGAGACTGCCTGGTCTTATATCCGGCTTTGGAACATATCAGGAATAAAGCCATGAACTCCTGTGAATAGTGAATGTTGAGCAATGAGTTAGGCAGATACTTTGACACAAATATGTACAATATGATCACATTTGCCGGTTTAAAGAAAAACAGCGACAAAACAAACAGGATCAGGACCAGATAATAGAAGACGTTGATCACTATGCGGAATACCAGCCGCAGAGAATCAAACAGTTTAAGATCTGCATCAAATGTGCTTATCAGGGTAAAGATCGAATCGATGCCATAGAGGTCAAACAGATACAGCGATGTCATCGTAATAAACAGCAGAATCAAGGGATAAGCCAGGGAATTGATCAGTTCCCTTTGACCCTCTTGCGCTTTCTGATCAAACTTCAGTGCCAGTGACAGAGAAGCTGACAAAGACAGCGTATTTAGCAGCGATATCACATAGGTCTTAAGCTGTTTTGGAAGATGATCCTTTATCACGCTTTCGATCATCTCGCCCTGATCGAGTTTGTTTCTGATATCCGCAAAGATCTCTTTGTTTGCCCTGTTTTCCAGAAGCGTGAAACATTCACCAACGGACATATTGGTGTTCAGCAGTTTTGAAAGATAGGAGACATCTTCAACGCTCAAGGTCTTTCTAGATAACATCTTCAGCGAAAATGCCATTGTTTACTCCTGCGATCGTCTGCATCTCGATATTAATAAAGCTTTTTGAATTGCGCCTGTATTGACGGAAATAATCGATCTCATCCTTATCCATGATCTCGTAGAGAACGATCTTCTGTCTGTTGTTTTTGTCTACCATCATCCTTTGATTGGAAACACAGATCAGATTCTCATAAAGGTTCTCTTCATTTACACCCAGCTCGACCATCCGGGAGATGCAGCTTGAAGCTCTTGAGGTATGAATCGTTGACAGCACCAGATGCCCGGTATTGGCAGCTACGACTGCCATCCTGGCTGCCTTTTCATCGCGAATCTCCCCGATCATGATGATGTCGGGATCGTGTCTCAAGATCTGTTTGACCCCTTCCGCGTAATCAAAATGTGTTGCCTCATTGACCGCAAGCTGTACAAAACTGTCATGAAAAACTTCAATCGGATCTTCGATTGTATAAATCTTGCGGTTATTTACCGACTCCAGCAACGAGTAAAGTGTCGTCGTCTTGCCTGAGCCGGTCGGCCCGGAGAAAAGAATCAGTCCGCAGTCTTTCTTCAAAAGCGATTTGAAATAGGCGTTCTGTCTTTTAATATGTGAAAGACTGTCAACATCTATTTTCAATCGGGAATTGAGAATCCTTAATACGCCATTGGTATAATTTAGCTTGCTGATAATCGCGAAGCGCATCGAAAGCAGGACTCCATCCACTTCCATCTCAAACTGTCCGGTCTGCGGAGTCATGATATTGCCGACATCAAGATTGGAAAGATACTGCAGATAGCGGATCAGCTTATAATCTTCAAACTGGGTCTTGACTTTCTTTAATTCGCCATTGATGCGCATCTCGATCTTCACTTCCTGATAATGAATCGTGAAATGGATGTCAGTCGCATTGTATTTTAATGCCAGTCTTAACAGAGCTAATAATCTTTCTTCCATAAAATAAGCCTCTATTCTTTATTAGCCAAAAAGTGGCAAAATTCCTAAAAATTTTTAAAAAATTTTGCTTTTTTCCATAAACAAAACAAAAAAACAGCAAAAGCTGTTTTTCTGGAACATATTCTGTATTGTTTCCTGCTAAATCAGGAAATAGTTTGTTGCCAGTTCATAATCAAGTGAACTCTCTTCGTCATGACCGGGATAGATATGATAATCCCTGTCAAAACTCTTGAAGATATTGAGCGATTGCTTAAGCTTGCGGGCATCACCGGAAAACAGATCGGTTCTGCCTACTGAGCCCCTGAATAAAGTATCACCGGTGAAGATACAATCATCAAAGACGAAAATTGCCGAACCATTCGTATGTCCCGGGGTGAATATCACTTCAAATTCGAAAGAAGCGATCTTCATCCTTCCTTCCTTCAAAGGGATGGTCGGACAGCTTATGTAGGCGACAAGTCCGAAATCCGAACCGGAGAGCTTGTCTCTGGCGATGACTTCATCGGCTTCATGGAGATAGACAGGGCAATGATAGTGTTCGTATAAGCCATCAACTGCCTTGATGTGATCAAAATGACCATGGGTAAGCAGGATACACGCAAGTTCAAGATCGCCCAGGATATCAATGAGCTTTTCAGCCTTGGAAGCAGGATCAATGAGAATCGCCTTGCCTTCTTCTTCCAGGAGATAGGTGTTGGTAGCAATAGGTCCTAAAACGTATCTGGTTACTTTCATTGAAAATTAAAAATAGGCGTAAGCCTATTTCTTCTCCTTGTGAGTAGTCATTTTGTTGCACTTTGGACAGAACTTTTTGATTTCCATCTTATCAGGATGTTTTTTCTTATTTCTAGAACCGAAGTATGTTTCTTCTCCACACTCAGAACATTTGAATGTTACAAAATCTCTTGGCATTTATACTTACCTCCATTTACGCTTAATAATTCTATCATAGTTTTATTTTCAATTTCAATCTCAAAACAGTTTCTGTTCAAAATTAATGTTGAGATGCCTGTAAGCCTTCTCGGTGGCCGTCCTGCCTCTTGGCGTTCTGTTGATGAATCCTATCTGCAGCAGATAAGGCTCATTGACATCTTCCAGAGTGATTGTTTCTTCGCCGATCGCACTGGCGATTGCTTCAAGTCCTACCGGACCGCCGCGGAATCTTTCGATGATGCCTCTGAGATAGCGGATATCAACATCGTCAAGTCCAAGTGAATCGACCTTCAGTTTTTCCAAAGCACCTTTGGCGATCTCAATATCAATCAGACCGTCATTTCTGACCATGGCGAAGTCCCTTACTCTTCTGAAAAGCCTGTTGGCAATTCGCGGTGTACCTCGGGATCTCTTAGCGATCTCATGTACCGCATCTTCCTCGATCTTTGTATTCAGGACTCTGGATGTTCTTCTGACGATCTGTGCGAGTTCTTCCTCGGAATAGTAATTCAGTTTCGAAGTGATGCCGAATCGATCTCTGAGCGGTGAAGAAATAGCTCCGGCTCTGGTTGTAGCGCCAACCAGAGTAAACGGCGGCAGATCAAGTCTGATCGACTTGGCGCCTTCTTCCTTGCCGACAACGATATCGATATAAAAGTCTTCCATGGCAGAATAGAGTACTTCTTCAACAATTTTTGGCAGACGATGAATTTCATCGATAAACAGGACATCACCTTCTTCGAGCGAGGAAAGGATCGCAGCCAGATCGCCGGTCTTTTCGATACTTGGACCGGTTGTAGTCTTGATGTGCGTACCCATTTCGTTTGCCAGGATATAAGCCATCGTCGTCTTGCCCAGACCCGGAGGTCCATAAAGCAGAACGTGATCGAGTGCTTCATCTCTCATCTTGGCCGCCTTGATGAAAACCTCAAGGTTTTCCTTGAGATCGGACTGTCCGATGTATTCGGATAAGGTTTGAGGCCTTAAGCTGGCATCATCATCTTCTTTTTGCTTATCAGCAGATAATACTTTTAAATCATCCATAATTCTTTTTTACTTAATGAGCATAGCCAGAGCCTTGCGCACAAGTTCATCAGTTGAACCTGTCTCCTTCTCCAGCTTCTTCATGACCGGTTTAATCTCTGCAGGCTTATATCCGAGCTGTTTAAGAGCTTCTGCCACATCATTAAGTTCTTCACGTTTGACATCTTCGGTTTCAACAAGTTTTCCCTTCAAATCAAGGATTATCTGGGAAGCGGTCTTATTGCCTATGCCCGGCATACGACGCATGAAATCCACATCGCCCGTTTCGATCGCCGTTACGATAGCTTCAACCGTCGTATTGGACAGAATGTTTGAAGCAATCTTAGGACCTAAGCCCTTGACTGAAATAAGCTTGATGAAAAGATCATACTCTGCAAGCGAAAGAAAACCATACAGACTTATCTCGTCCTCTCTCACATTCTGATAAGTATAGATGGTCATCTCCTTGTTTAGACTCAGTGCTTCCGGATGAAAGAAGTTAATACGGTATCCTACGCCATTGACATCCAGTAGCACATAGTCCATGCCGAAGTGATGAACAGTTCCTCTTAAAAAACCAATCATACTAAAATTATACAATATTAAAAGCTGACTTCACGTCAGCTTTAGCATTAATTAGAATGAGATCTCCTTGTTTCCGGTGATCTTCATGTACAGCAGCATTGAAGCGACTGTTACGACCGTCAGTATCGTCGCATAGGCAGCGGCAATGCCGTAGTTTCCTCTTGAGACATAGATGTATGTTGCAAGAGTCAGGGTGACAGTCTTCAGGTTGTACAGGATGATCGCTGTAGAAAGTTCGGTGATGATTGTGACCCAGGACATGATCGCACCTGACAGGATACCGTTGGCCATCATTGGTACGGTGATCGTAAAGAAGGCTTTAAGTTTGCTTGAACCCAAACTGATTGCGGCTTCTTCAATTGACATCGGGATCTGCTGCAGAGTTGCCGTAGATGATCTGATCGTATAAGGGATACGTCTGATGACCAGGGCAATGATCATGATAATAACCGTTCCGGTAAGAACCAGTGGTTTCTTGTTGAAGGCCATAACTAGAGCGATACCGACAACTGAACCAGGAATTACGTACGGAACCATTGACAGAGTATCGATGATCCTGTTTACAAAATTGTTTCTTCTGATGACAAGATAAGCGATTAAAATAGCCAGAATGATAACGATGATCAAAGCCAGTCCGCCGATTATGAAGGTATTCGGTATAGCTCTGGTCAGATGGCTGAATGCATACTTGCAAGACTCTAAAGAGTAACCCGGAATAAAGATTTTTCCGGAAGTCTTCAGGAACGAAGTATACATGACATATACCTGCGGCATGAAGGCAAGTAAAACCACAAACCAGCAGTATAGATTAATAGCTATTGCCTTAAGACCGTGCACCTCTTTTCTCTCGATCGGATGCAAGGCATTCATCGTGAACTTGAACTGGTTGTTTACATATCTCTGAATCAGGAAGATGATAGCTGTGATGACGATAGCGATAACAGAGATCGCTGCACCAAAGTTATGGTCACCGCCGGTTTCAGCAAAATACGAGTTATAAATTATGACTGGGAATGTCTGATAGCCTTCACCAATAAGCAACGGCGTACCAAAGTCAGCGAACGCTCTCATGAAGACCATCAGGGTAGCGGCAATAATCGTCGGCATGCACAGTGGAATGACGATCTTGAAGAAACGTGCTACATTTGAACAGCCCATGTTTTCAGCAGCTTCCAGAAGCGAGTTATCGACATTCTTTAAAGCACCTGATACATAAAGGAAGACCAGCGGGAACAGCTGCAAAGCCAATACCAACAGGATTCCATTAAATCCATATATACTAGGCATTTCTATAGGAAGGATGCTTTCAATAAACTTTGTCAGTATTCCGCTTCTGCCTAACAACATGATCCAGGAGTAAGCACCGATAAACGGAGCAGACATTGAACACAGGATAATGATGATCTGAAGGGTAGCCTGGCCCTTGATCTCATACATCTGATAGAAATAAGCCAGAGGGACGCCGATAACCAGGGTCAGCAATGTTGCCAGAACAGATACCTTGATACTGTTAAAGATAGATTTAACATAATATGACTGTGAAAAGAATTTCTGAAACTGTTCCAATGTAAATACGCCATTGTTAAAGAAAGCATTATACAGCAGCTTGATTAACGGAAATATCAGGAACAAGATATAAAGGCCCAGAATAACAGCTGAAACTATTTTCCAGACATCAAAATTCTTTTTTGCGATGTTTTCCATGTTTTAGGCCTCTTTTTTATAGGCATCCAGATCGTTTACCACACCTTCGACCAGATTATAGCTTCCGGTCTCGTCAAAAATGTTGATCTTGTCAGTCTTGACACCAAGTCTGATCTCTGTACCCTTTTCAATGATTGAATCGATCTGCGATTCCTGAACGATCTC
>JAEEGL015362696.1_pt1 | contig 14101 bp, 12 predicted proteins | sample 9134231 | NCBI WGS metagenome assembly JAEEGL01 (sample SAMN16246548, study PRJNA631951) | gut metagenome | biome: gut microbiome; feature: rumen; material: fiber-attached | host: Bos | place: Iran: Karaj | collected 2018-10 | reverse complement strand
CGACATCGAGGCCTTCAAGGCTTGGCGTCCTGAGTACAACAATGCTGAGTTCATCCTTGAGAACGGACAGTACAAGTGTGGCTGGGCCATTGAAAAGATGTCGAAGTCGATGTTCAACGTGGTGAATCCGGATATGATTGTCGAGAAGTATGGTGCTGACACGTTGCGTCTCTACGAGATGTTCCTGGGTCCTGTGGAGCAGTCGAAGCCTTGGGACACCAACGGTATCGATGGTTGCCACCGCTTCCTGAAGAAGTTCTGGGCACTGTTCTATGGCAATAGCCGTGAGAATCCTGATGGCAAGCTGTTGGTTGACGACAGCGAGCCGACGAAGGAAGCTTTGAAGAGCGTTCACAAGCTTATCAAGAAGGTGTCGCAGGACATTGAGGTGTTCTCTTACAATACCTCTATCTCGGCCTTCATGATCTGCGTTAACGAACTGGCTCAGCAGAAGTGCAAGAGCCGCGAGGCTCTGAAGACGCTGGTCATCCTCATTGCTCCGTTTGCCCCACATATTGCTGAAGAGCTCTGGGAGGCACTGGGCGAGCAGGGTAGTGTCTGCGACTCCAAGTGGCCTGCATGGAACGAGGAGTATCTGGTAGAGAACATCGTCAAGTTAGGTGTAGCCTTCAATGGTAAGACCCGCTTCGATATGGAGTTCCCTGCTGATGCAGACAATGCTACCATTGAGGCAGCCGTAAAGGCTGACGAGCGCTCTGCAAAATATATTGAGGGCGACATCCTGAAGGTTATCATCGTCCCTAAGCGTATGGTGAACATCGTCTTCAAAAAGTAGTATGACATTATCGCATAAAATGATTCTGAACGAGACCAAGGACTATATGTTTATAGCCCTCGGTCTTGCCATTTACACCATTGCCTTCACCGTCTTTCTGATGCCCTATCAGATAGTGGCAGGAGGTGTGACGGGTCTGTCGGCCATCATCTATTACGCCACAGGGTTCCATTTGGAGAATACCTATATCATCATCAACGGCATCCTGCTCTTGGTGGCACTGAAGATATTGGGATTCAAATTCCTGATGAAGACCATCTTTGCCATCGTCACCCTCTACCTGATGCTGAAATTCGCACAGGATATTATCCCCAAGCAGGACAATGGACTGCCCTTCAAGCTGATGGGCGAGGGACAGGACTTCATGTCAATGATCATTGGCTGTGTGTTGACGGGTGTAGCTTTGGCCACGGTGTTCCTTAACAACGGTTCTACAGGTGGTACGGATATCATTGCTGCTTCTATCAACAAGTATCACCCCAATGTATCGTTGGGTAACGTGTTGATTGCTGCCGACTTCTGTATCATCGGCTCGTGTATGTTCTTCCCACAGTTTGGCACCTATCTGGAACGTGCCCACAAGGTGATGTTTGGTTTCTGCGTAATGGCAATGGAGAACTATACGCTCGACTACGTGATGAATGCCCGCAGGCAGTCAGTTCAGTTTCTTATTTTCACGCAGAAATGGCAGGAGATAGCCAATGCCATCGGTACTCAGATGAATCATGGTGTCACCATCCTCGACGGACACGGCTGGTACACGGGTCATAAGATGAAAGTGCTCTGTATTCTGGCCAAGAAGAATGAGAGTATCAACATTTTCCGCCTCATCAAGATGATTGACCCGCAGGCTTTTGTCTCGCAGTCGAGCGTCATTGGTGTCTATGGCGAAGGCTTCGACGAGATGAGGGTGAAAGTGAAAGAAATGAAGAATGAAAAATGAAGAATGAAGAATTTGCTACCGCAATATGAAGATAGTATTTGCCACAAATAATCAGCACAATCTGGACGAGATACGCAGCATACTGGGACCGAAATTTGAAGTAGTGTCACTGGCTGACATCGGCTGCCACGAGGATATTCCTGAGACTGGTCAGACGCTGGAAGAGAATGCCTTGATGAAAGCTCAGTATGTCTATGACAAATACCACCTGAGTTGCTTTGCTGACGACACCGGCTTGGAGGTAGAAGCGCTCGGTGGAGCCCCTGGTGTGTATAGTGCCCGCTATGCCTCTTTAGAACATTCGGACAATCCAGAAGCAGCGGTTTCCTGCGGTTCTCCGCAGGTTCTCAGCCACGATTCTGAGGCCAATATGGCCCGTTTGCTGCGTGAATTAGGAAATAATAACAATCGCAAGGCACGATTCCGTACGGTTATCGCGTTAATAGAGAAACGGGACGTCTGTCCGTGTGGCTGTACCAGCATCCAGGTGGTGCACCGCTTTGAAGGTATCGTCAATGGCGAGATTATCCGGGAGCGTAGGGGAGGGGAGGGCTTCGGCTACGACCCCATCTTCCAGCCAGACGGCTACGACCAGACTTTCGCAGAGTTAGGTGCTGACGTCAAGAACAAGATTAGTCATCGGGCAAGGGCGGTGGCGAAACTCTCCGAGTTTCTTGAGAAAAGTGAATAATATCAACGCCCCCTGCCCCCTCTAATCTTAGAGGGGGAGGAAGTGAAAAATGAAGAGTGATATGGTGAGGTTTTTTAATATAGTTATCAGCAAAAGGTGGATGGTGCTGTTGGCACTATTCACTATTCATTGTTCACTATTCATTAAGAGCATAGCCCCGCTATGGGCCCAAACAGGTACGTGGAAGACATACATGGCCTATCAGAACATCCAGCAGATTCAGGCTGCCGGTGATGAGATTTTCGTGATGGCCAGCAACAACCTGTATGCCTATAACAAACAAGACCAGAGCATCAGGACCTTCGATAAGACCAAAGGTCTTACCGATACCGACATTTCATTCATCAAGTGGTGTCCCCAGGCCAAGCGGCTGGTCATCATCTATTCCAATTCCAATATCGACCTGATGGATGTCAATGGTAATGTCAGCAATGTCAGCGACTTATACAGCAAGTCGATGACTGGCGACAAGACCATCAACAACATTTATATTTACGAACAATACGCCTATCTTTGCTGCGGCTTCGGCATTGTCAAGCTGAATGTGAAGGATGCTGAAATCAGCGAGAGCTACATATTTGGCTTCCGCATAGACTATGTTGCCGTACAAAATGACTATATCTATTTCAAAAACCGATGGGGACATATCTACAAGGGAAAACTCACTGACAATCTGATTGATATCGCCCAATGGTCACTGGCTTATTTTAACCTTCCTTCTTTCGAGAACGATAACAGTGACTATGAGAAATACTATGAGACTGTTTCAAAACTGAAACCAGGAGGGCCTAAAAACAACCATTTCGGTTTTATGCGTTTCAAGCACGGACGACTCTATACCTGCGGCGGCGGCTATAGCGCTGCGAAAGAGATGGATGTACCTGGTGTCATTCAGATACTGTACAATGATGAGTGGACTATCTATCCCGATACCATTGACAAGATTACAGGATGGTTATACAAGGACATTTTGTCTATTGATGCCGACCCTAACGACCCTGACCATGTATTTGTCGGAGGAAGAACCGGATTATATGAATTTCGTAATGCACAGTTTGTCAAAGCCTACAATGTAGATAACAGTCCTTTGGCTTCAGCTGTTTCTGAAACTGACAGATATTACAGAGCATACGTTTTAATAGAAGGTCTGCTCTATGACGACAACGGAAAACTGTGGGTGCTGAACTGTAACAACAGGGCTTTCAAGTCACTCTTTGAATTTAATCCCAAGAACGAACAATGGACAGACCATCATAACAAACTTCTGGAAAACGGTTCCAAGAGCCTAAAGGCACTATTGGCTCCCTTCCAGGACAGTCGCGGCTACATCTGGTTTGTCAATGCCCACTGGGAAGTACCCTCTGTCTATTGCTACGACCCGGAAACCAAGCAGATGGTCAACTATTTCAGGGATTTGGTCAACCAGGACGGCTCTACCATCAGCTCCTACTGTCCGTATGCCATTGACGAAGACTTGGAGGGTAATATATGGATAGCTACCAATGTCGGACCTTTCGTCGTAGAAAAAGACAATATCACCACGCAGGGAACGAACGTCACACAGATTAAGGTACCACGCAACGACGGTACCAACTATGCTGACTACCTGCTGTCAGGTGTTGTCACCTACTGCATGGCCATTGACGGTGGCGGACGTAAGTGGTTCGGCACATTGGGCAACGGTGTCTATGTCATCAGTGCCGACAACATGACACAGGTAGAACATTTCACCACTTCCAACAGCAGTATTCTGTCAAATAACGTAGAATCGATAGCCATCAATCAAACGACGGGAGAGGTGTTCATTGGTACTGACAAAGGCTTGTGTTCCTATATGAGCGACGCCTCCACGTCAAATACTGAAATGACGAAAGAGACTGTCTATGCATATCCTAATCCTGTGACACCTGACTATACCGGACTGATTACTATCACTGGACTTAGTTTCAATGCCGATGTCAAGATACTCTCTGCCAGCGGTAAACTGATAGCCCAGGGACGCAGCAACGGAGGAACATTTACCTGGAACGGCTGTGACAAGGACGGCAACCGTGTGGGCAGTGGCGTCTATATGGTGGCAACAGCTACCAAGGACGGCAATAAAGGTACAGTATGCAAAATAGCTATCGTGAAATAATCTGTCGCCCTCTATTTTTATTAACAGTCATCTATCTGCTATGGTTAATGGCTGTTTTATTTTTCTTTGGTTTTACCCCTACTAACGATGGAGAGGGATACATCGACTATGCCAGGCAGTGTCTGGCAGAAGGAGAGCCTTATCCCACCAAAAACAGTTATCTCTCCATACCTTTTATATGGAATATAGGTATCATCAATATCACGGAACTGTCGCTATGGCTGTTTCATTCCGTCTATCCGCTGCTCCTGCTGCTCTGCCTGATGAAAGCCCTGACGGCATTATTCCTTTCACTGACCACAGAGCGGCTGTTCGGACATCGTGCTGCCATTCTCTGCATCATACTCTTTATCATCTACCCTAACAACTGGGGACAAAGCACCTGTATCTCCAGCGAAATACCATCCACCTTCCTGGCCGTCACAGCCGTATATCTGGCCGTCTGCAGACAGCGACTATTTGTCACTGGTTTTCTGCTTGCCGTAGCCAACTGGTTTCGTCCCACTGCTCCCGTCTTCCTGTTGAGCATCATAGCCTTTCTGCTGATAATTTATAAGCAGAACCGTTGGCGGAAAACAGCATTGTTGTTGGCTGGCTTTGCCGTGTTTGTAGTTGTTGTGGGCACCTCAACCTATCTGCGTACAGGTCATTTCGTCTATCAGGCCCGCAGCCTCTGGTTCTCCATGGTTGACGAATGCTACGACGGTGCAGCGACCGCCCCGCATTGGAATCAACCGATATGGCCCAAAGGATTCCCACGCTATATTGAAAACCACGAAAAAATGGATTGTTTCCAGTTCGAGCAGATATGGCGTGAACGCAGTATAGCCTGGCTGAAAGACCATCAGACGGAATACCTGAAAAAAATCCCTGGCCGCCTATACTATATGTATCAGAACGACATCGATAACATGGCTGCCTTCCTCACCGACAAATCCAATGCAGAGAACAACTATATCATGTTGCCATTAAGGAGCATTGTCAGCGAAATCCATTCATTCAGCGGTGCTCAATGGTTAGCATTACTCACCTTTCTACTCTATATCTGTTTGTTGGTATTGGCCATGACAGGAATCATCAGATGTTTCAGAATGCGTCAATATCAGTCACTTTTTCTTCCCTTGTTCATTGTGGTTTGCGGTACACTGGCCATCATCACCATCATGCATGGTGAGACGCGTTTCAAGGATCCGCTGATGCCATACATCTTCATGCTGGCCAGTGCCTGTAACATACAACATCATCAAACATTCAAGCTGACATGAGATATTTATTTTTATCATATCTGTGCTTATCACTCTTTCCTTGTGCTGCATGGGCTGACTTCAACAAGGAGCGTATCAAGTCATTAGGTTTGGAAGTAGTGGATATCACCACCGTCAATGGTGAATTGCCAACATGCGACTTTGCGGAAGGCCCTGATGGAACTATGGGTATTTCGGCCATTAACCGTACGAAAGTAGGATGTCGCGTCGTTATTACCATGCTCAACGATACCCTATATGACAGTGGTGAATACGAGAAAGGTGTCAGCGGTGCCGTCATCAATATCAACGGAAATACAAGCGGTATATACTATAATAAACCCTATAAAATAAAGTTACAGAAAAAGGCTGACCTGCTTACAAGAGGTGACAGCTGCTATGATGACAAGGAATGGAGACTGCTAAAAGATGCCTACAGAATGACAACGATGGTAGGCCTGAGGGTGAATGAACTGATAGGGATGCCCTGGACACCCAGATACAAGCCGTGTAACGTCTTCCTGAATGGTGACTATCAAGGTTGTTATCTCTTGATAGAATCTACTAAAAGAAACAGGGACTGCCGTCTGAATGTCAATAAAAAAACAGGTTATATCATTGAGAGAGACCCTTATTGGTGGACCGAAGAACACTATTTCACCACTACCTATTTCGCATCTCGCAAATCATACAGATGGACTTGGAAATATCCTGATCAAGACGACGTCACACAAGAACAAGAGGATTACATCAGGGAATATATTGAGAAAGCCGAGAAGAGTATCGATGAGGGTAGCTACGAACAATATATTGACGTGGTGTCGTTTGCCAAATGGCTGTTGGCGCACGACATCCTTGGCACGTGGGATTCTGGCGGCAGCAACCTCTATGTCATGAAGTATGACAATACTGAAAACTCCCTGCTGCAGATGTGTAACCTATGGGATTTCGACAGTGCCTTCAAAATGAAACAAAATGAGTTTTCACGATACCATACCGGCAGCATAGACTTCTACTTTCCGAAAATGCTTGACAACACCAACAAGGCATTTCTGGATGCTTACAAACAATTGTGGAATGAAAAGAAAGATACTATCTACAATGACCTCGTCACGTTCCTCAACAGTTATCCTGATTCTGACGAAGGAAAAGCCTTGCAATTGTCAATAATTGAACACGACAAAAGATGGGAACGTACTGATGACACGCTCAGTAAAAATGCCAACGACATACTTGCTTGGTTAGGTGAACACTGGACGTTCCTTGAAAAGGAAATAAGCCACGATACTAAGATAGACCATATCACTTTCTCACAGTTGCAAAACAATCAACCGCTCTTCAATATTGCTGGTCAGAAAGTAAATGCTCAAGGTCAATTACAGCCAGGTATCTACATCAGTAAAGGCAAGAAATACGTAGTTAAATAGAAATGCTGGAGTTTAACTTAACTCCAGCATTCTGTTAATTGGCTTGACGGCATCCTCCGCAATGGAAGGATCTATCTCTATCTGTGGCGTTTCGTCCTTCAGACACTGGTAAATCTTCTCCAGCGTGTTCAGCTTCATATACTGGCACTCGTTACAGCTGCATTCTAAGCCGCTCTCGCTGATTTCCGGCGGCACTGGGATAAATTCCTTGTCAGGACACGTTCGTTGCATCTCGTGGAGAATACCGGCCTCTGTAGCCACGATAAACTGTGTTGCATCACTGTGCTGTGCATATTTCAACATGTCTGCCGTACTGCCCTTGACGTCAGCGAGTGCCAAGACGGGACCCTTACACTCCAAATGAGCCATGACCACTGCCTGCGGATACTGCTTCTTCAGTTCCAATATCTTTGATACTGAGAAACGCTCGTGGACATGACAGCCACCATTCCATAACAGCATCTCACGGCCAGTCACCTCATTGATATAGTTACCTAAATTATAGTCAGGACCGAATATCAGCTTGGCATCCTTCGGCAGCTGGTCAACCACTTTCTTCGCATTGCCGCTGGTAACGACAACATCCGTCAGTGCCTTCACGGCAGCTGTGGTGTTGACATACGAAATAACCTGATAGCCAGGATGCTCGTCCTTGAATTTCTTCAAGTCCTCTGCCTTGCACGAATCAGCCAGTGAACAGCCTGCATTCAAGTCAGGACAGAGCACTGTCTTCTCAGGCGACAGCAGCTTACACGTCTCTGCCATGAAATGCACACCACACATCACCATCATCTTCGCATCAGTCTCTGCAGCCTTACGGGCCAGTGCCAACGAGTCGCCTACAAAGTCAGCTACATCCTGTACATCACCTACCGTATAGTAATGTGCAAGAATGATAGCACCTTTTTCCTCGCACATCCTACGGATTTCCTGTTTCAATTCTTCCGTTGTCAACATCACAATATTATTATCTTTTTTTAATTTTTTCTTTTAAAAAGAGAAATGTTATGGATGATAGGGCGTTGATAAGTGAAAAACTTTTCAGTATTTTTCTTGCCAGAATGGTTATCCACGTCAAGTATTTCAGTTATTCCACCCCTTGTTAATTGTTACTTTTTGACTATTAGTCAGATAGGTATTTTATCCACAATTCTCTATTTCGGTGCAAAATTAATAAGTTTATATCTTTTTTCCGCCAAAAACCGTGGAAAACTTGCAAAAAAGTGCATGATAACGTGATGATTATGCACGCTGTTTACCCTCTTATGTGTTTTGAACAGTATAATTCACAAGTTATGCACACAGTTTTCCACAGAGTTATGCACTATGGTTTGATGACGCGATAGTTGCCACTGAGGTGCATGAAGGCGAAGAGTCTCAGCAGTCCGTCGTAGTATGCATCGAAGTAACCGTCTTCAAAAGGTACGTGCTTGGCATTCCACAGCGCATCGACAAATTCCTTGCTCTTTTTGTGTTTGCACATGACGGAAGCAGCAGCCAGCGTACCCATCAGACCAATGCTGTGACGCAGCTTACGGAAGCCGCCTGCCTGCAGAATCTCGTTATCCTCAGGGACTGTGCCGTCAGTACGGTACTGGTCATAATATTTGTCAATGCCCTGACTATAGAAGAAGTTCTGGATTTTCTCGCCATACTGCTCCTGCCATTCCTTGTCTTTACAGCTCCACTCATAGTCCAAGGCAATGTTCATGGGAACGCGCCAGGAGTCGTAACGGAAGTTGTTGTTACCATTACGGCGTGGCGCACCCTCTGGTTGTTGACGCATACCAGGGAAACGGGGCATCTGCATCTCGCTGCCGTCATACTGGCACATGTCAGGATTCAGACCTGTCTTCTCGTTGATGGCCTTGTGCAGGAATTCACGGCTTTTGACGGCACAGTCATACCAGTATTCTGAACGACCGTCATCGGCCCATTTGGCCCATACCTCATAGAAGGCAGGAATATGGTACGAAGGATCCGTATAACGCTGTCCGAAACCGTCAGGAGTGAAGGTGATGAGTCGGGTGGTGGGGTCGATGAGGTACGACGAAGTGTTGCGTGGCGGAGCCATTGGTCCGTTAGGCTGAGCGTAGGGTGGCTGTTCGTCCTTGATGGCCTGTGGCTGAATGCAGTCAAGGATGTGCTGTGCCTCAGCCTTGTAGTTGATGCCGGTGTCGTTACCCCAGCGGTTGGAGGCAAAGATCAGGGAAGTGATGAAATACAGCTCGCCGTCACTGGCAGCGCCGTCGGCATTACGTGTACCGTCCGTCTTACAGCTCCAGGCAAAATAGCCTGTACGCCGTCCGTTCTGGTGCTGCATGTACTTCTTGGCCCAGCGCCACAGCCGGTCGAAGATGTCCTTCTCGTTCATCTGCACGGCAACCATCATGCCGTATGACATACCTTCCGTGCGAACGTCGTGGTTCTTGATGTCAGAGACGTAGCCCATATCGTCGCCCACCTCGAAATACACTTTGTTCGGGCCGTGGAATACGTCGTTGAAAACTTCCTTGAGCTTTTTCTCCACCTGGGCAGGCTTGTATCCCATTTCTACAAACACATTACGATAAGTGTCAGTATCAAAACCGCCTTTTTGTGCCTGCATAGCCATCGTTGTCATGAATAGCATTGCTAAAATAATAAGTTTTTTCTTCATAGTGTTCTAAAAGTTATATGGTTTAGTTGTGTATTGTTTGCAAATATAGCAAGTTTTTCGTAACTTTGCAAGCGAAATACGAAAAACTTCATAAAATACGGTGCTATGAAAAAGTATTTGTTACTAATAATGGTATTGGTGTATGCCGACAGCATGACAGCAACTGAGTTCTTGTGCAATTCGGAAGTGAATGCACAGTGGCGTTCAAAAACCATCAGCGTGAAGGGTGGGGGACAGACACCTGACGTGGTGACGCTGCTGAAGGCTTTCCATCAGGCGCTGCCTACGTGGGTGGTCGGCGAGGTGATGAAACAGCACGCCCATCCTGCCAAGGGTACCAAGCGCGATGGTTCGACGCTGCTGTTTGAAGACAACAACGATGACGAGTTCCAAATACTTATCGACCCTAAGAACGGATACGTGGGTTATTCGTCGATGACAGACGTCGATCAGATGTCAGCTTGTGTGTGGCGACGCAGCAATGGTCACCGTATCTTTGCCATCAGCCTCTACGAACAGCACGACCCTGTGCAGAACCTGCTCTGCTGGTTTGACTATGACCCTGCCACGCAGACCATGAAAGCTGAGAAGAGTCCCATTGACACGTATAAGAAGCCCTATAAGGAGATGGATTTCGACTGGACGCTGCCCAGAAAGGGTACTGACTTTGTCATCCGTGAATACTACAACTACCTGATACCCACCGTGACACGCATCTACCAATGGGACGGCATGGGGTTTAAGTTAGGAAAGACCCTGATAGGCGACTTCAAATATGGATGGTTCGGTGGCAGCGACTTGCTGCAGGCCAGCAAACAGGGTTTTCATGACTTTGCACTGGTCAGTTTTACAAAGGGAGAAAGCCCAGTGCTCTGTCTGCGGAAAAAGAATGATGTCGGCGTTGACTATATACTGGTGGTAGCCCCGTTCAAGAATAACATGCAAGCAATAGCTGCCGTTGACGAGTCAACGACCATCGAGGGCCTTTTCCGTGTGAAGCCAGAGACGGATGCCCCTTGGACGGGTAAGGAGGTCATCGCTTACTGCCGAGACTTTGAGCATGTCAACTATTTCACCGTGCTGAACTTTGGCGTGGTAAGCTATATCGTCGCCGACGAGCCGGAAATAGATGACGAAGGAAACACCATTGGTTATACGCCTCATATAATTGGATATGGTGCCAAGGATGAAAGCATTCATATCATGCATGCCGAGGTGGCAGAGCGATTGAGCTTAGACCCCCAGTGGCAACCGTTGGAATTCACTGCCGAAACACGTTTTTAATAGATAGTCATGCGAAAGGTACGTACCATAGAAATGCAACGGCTCACCGTCGAGCAGTTCCAGCAGGTCGAAAAGCTGCCGTTAGTTGTCGTATTGGACGACGTACGGTCAATGTATAACATCGGAAGCGTCTTCCGAACCTGTGATGCCTTTCGCGTAGAAGCAGTTTTTCTGTGCGGCATCTGCCAGACACCACCGTCAACGGAGATTCATAAGACGGCACTGGGCGCTGAGGACTCTGTCAGCTGGCAATACTTCAAGACAGCAGCAGAGGCAGTGGCAGCACTGCGAGAAAACGGCTACACGGTCTTTTCTGTCGAGCAGGTGGAACATAGTACCAAACTACAGTCGTTCGTGCCGCAGCGGGCTCGAAAATACGCCGTAGTGCTGGGTAACGAGGTAAAGGGCGTCCACCAGGAAGTAGTCGATGCCTCCGACGGGTGTCTGGAGATTCCACAGCTGGGTACCAAGCACTCCATGAATGTAAGCGTTACTGCCGGCATCGTCATTTATAAATTTGCCGAAGAACTATTGCTCAAAATTTAGTGGCCTTCTGACGGAATTTACTCAATGAGTAGCGCTCGTTACTCATTGAGTAATTTCCGTCAGTGGCCTACTAACAAAAATTACTCATTGACTAATTTCCGTCAGTGGCCTATTAGCAAAAATTACTCATTGAGTAATTTCCGTCAGTGGCCTATTAGCAAAAATTACTCATTGACTAATTTCCGTTAGTGGCCTATTAGCAAAAATTCCCAGCATGGGAATTTTTCCAACTCCCCCTCTAAGATTAGAGGGGGTAAGGGGGCGTTGACTCTCTCTATATATATAATGTCTTACCCGTTTTTTATCCTACACTTCCTACACTCCTTACACCAAAAGTCAGGTGTAGGAAGTGTAGGAAGTGTAACGTAATTTTCTTATAGGCTAATAATACGCGCGCAAGTGAGACAAATTGAAAAGTGTCTTTAGTCGTGCATGCCACAGGGACAGGTGACTGACATCATGAGGGCTTATGTCTGATGTATGATTACTGAAGGAAGAGGGAAGGAGGATGATGGATGAGGGACGAAAGCCTATGCTATAAGACGATTGGCTCTCATGTCGTACCAGTTATAGTTCATCCCATCGCAGGGAATATGACCCAAGTAGTTTGAGGGGTATCTGCAGTTCCGTGGCTGTCTTGTTCCAGTCTTTGATGACGGCACGAACTTCCTCGATAATCTCCAATGCTTCCTGCCTTTCAATCATGTAGCTCTCGCTTGCGGAGAGCAGGGCGTTGATGTTTGACTCTTCTGAGTAAAAGTCGATGAGCAGGCACTGGTGTGACTTTGCTCCTGGGTTGATGTCGTAGGCTGGTGATAGTGTCCAGCCTTTTGGGGTAAGCAGGAAACCATGATTGCGGAAGTGGTCATCAGTGTTGCCGAACATGACGTTAAAAGCCACTCTGCGATAGAGTTCCCTGAGATTCTGCCGCACATCGGTGCAACTATGGAGAATGAAATCTACGATGTCCAGATAACCATTGCCTGTGCTGCTGCCGGCTCCATCATCAAGACCGAGCAATGACATGGCAGAGGCGAAATGGATGCGACGGCCATCCTTTGTCCTGTCGAAACGCTCGGAAAGCAGCAAGTCGCGGTCTTTTGAAATTCTGATGGTACGGGTCTTTGCCACATGGATGCCAGCCTTAGCCGCAAGCTGATGCGAGAAGTGCTCAATGAGTTCTGTATTCTCCAAGTCCTTTTTAGAAGGGAATTTGGCCACATACAGAGTGCCATCGGCATCAACTACATTGGCCTTTGGACGAGCACCACCGAGCGAGGTTCCTGGGTCTATCAACTGGTCGAGCCAGCGCTGTTCCGGCAGTTCGTTGCGTTCTTCTGCCAACTCAATCTCATGGCAAGCATCGCATAGGGCGCGAAGGCTTTCAATAGGAGGAACAAGGTATTTATCACTTGCCTTGATGAAGCCATTGTTTTCTTCCTCCTTGTAGCGTATGCCACCCATACGGGTGAAGTCCTCAATGCCGGTGAGGTAGTCGTAATTAGTGAGCATACGTGCCGGTCTGCCTTCCGACTGTGCCGTCAGTCGCTCCCTGCGGTCAAGCAGCAAACGTCCCCAACGGTCGGGGAAGGAATCCTTGACGAAGCCAAACACATTGTCATTGCCTCTGGGGTGCTGTAACGAAGGAACGTTCATCAGGTCACCGCTCAGCAGAATGCCGCCGTGCTGCTTCAGCCATTGGCGCGAATACTCAAAGACAAAATGATCCTTGCCGCGAACGTGTTCGTAGCCTAATATTCCTATCTCCTGCGGGGCTTCAAGGAAGTCAAAATCTGCGTAAATCGTTATTTTTTTCATTTCCTCAGTAATTCTGCATCCTGAAGCTGACGGCCAAGAGCGTCGTCGGCAGCAAGCAGGGTGATGTCGTTTTCCAGATTCAGCGCAAAGAGTACGCGTGCATAAATGCCCATGGAGACCGTAGGGTCACCATGTTCTACTTTAGAGACAGTCAGTCGTGTCACCGTAGCCCTGTCAGCGATGTCCTGCATAGACAGATGCCTGCGCTTGCGTGCCAGCATAATCTGTTCGCCCATGATCTTCAGGTTCTGGCTCAATGCACGTGGCATCGTCTTGCCAAATGTATTCTTTCCCATAATTGTAATTTATTGGGTGCAAAAATACATAAAAATGTTTAATATAACAAACATTTTAGGAAAAATCTGCATTCCAACCCTCAAATCACGGGATTCTAAAAATATATCAGGGGGACAGTCCTGAAGTGAACCCCAAAGTTTGGACAGATTAAACACTATTGCCCATATGGAATTGAGTCCGGTACTGTACTGGACTCATTCCTTTTAGTCTGAGTTTTATTCTCTCATTATTATAATATTCAATGTATTCTACCAGATCT
>JAEEGL014455875.1_pt1 | contig 14101 bp, 14 predicted proteins | sample 9134231 | NCBI WGS metagenome assembly JAEEGL01 (sample SAMN16246548, study PRJNA631951) | gut metagenome | biome: gut microbiome; feature: rumen; material: fiber-attached | host: Bos | place: Iran: Karaj | collected 2018-10 | reverse complement strand
ACCCCGTAATACACCGAAGACGAATCATAAAAGCCCTTGATAAAATTAGTGAGGAATCCGACTATGACACCGGGAAGATATCCGCCCAACGCAGCAACCACAACGGTTCCGACGGTATCAAAATAGAGAGGAATTCCGGCCTTGGTGGTCAGAAATCCTAAAAGAATATTAACAAGTATTCCAGCAGCACAGAGCGAAATTGCGATCTTATTATGTCTGCGCTGTTCCAAGCGCGGATTAACGCTATCGTTCATTATTCCTCCGAACTCAAGCAAAACAAAGCCGGTAAATAAATACAAAAAAGAGGCAAGTAAACTTCAAAAATACGAAAAAAGGTGAAAGCCCACTCTTGTTTGGGATTTCACCTGATTCAAACGGAGAAGGAGGGATTTGAACCCTCGCGCCGCTATTAACGACCTACTCCCTTTCCAGGGGAGCCCCTTCGGCCAGCTTGGGTACTTCTCCTCGTCGAAACACACTCCGCTTTTCCTCGGTCCTCGTAAACTCGAACCTCGTGGCGCTTCGTGGTTTCTCCTCTTCCCCACGAAGCAGGCTTCGCGGGGGCCCCTTTTGAGCCAAATATTAATTCAATTATGAACGGAGAGAGTGGGATTCGAACCCACGTGCCCTTGCGGACAAACGGTTTTCAAGACCGCCTCGTTATGACCACTTCGATATCTCTCCACGTCGCCGCTCGTCTCGCTATTTGCTCGGTCCTCGCAAGCTCGAACCTCGTAGCGCTCGACGGCGTCTCCTTTTCCGACAAAAACAGGTTTTTGTCGGTTTTTCAACTATAGGATTGTATCAAATCTTACATGCTTATGTCAAGTAAATTTAGGCATTACGTGATGCTTTTTGCCGTAAGGATGGCGTGGGCCAGGGGCAGGTCCTCGGGGGTAGTGATCTTAATGTTGTTGTAGGACCCCATGACCAGTTTGACGGGAGTACCTCCGAAGTGCTCAACGACCATCGCATCATCCGTGATATTAAGGTCTCCGAGCGTTCCCTCAAACTCACGAGATATCAGTTCCGAATACGCCTTATAGATCAGACTGTATTCAAAGCACTGCGGCGTCTGGATATTCCATACGCTTCTTCTGTCGGGCGTCGAGATGACCATCACGTTCTCATCGGCTATCTTGACCGTATCCTTCGAAGGAACGGCAGCCACGCAGGCGGGTGTTCCGCTTTCAAGTTCTTTCAGGCATCTGGCGATCGTATCCCCATCCACAAAAGGGCGGGCCCCGTCATGAATCAGCACATGATCGCTGCCGCACACTGCTCTCAGTCCGTTATAAACGGAATGGTATCTTTCATCACCCGAGGAGATAAACTGTCCTATCTTGGGAAACTCCGGATAGTATGTTTCGGCGATTTCGAACATATCGTCATCCGGACACACGAGGATTATGTCATTAACGTCGCTGTCTTCAAAAGCCTTAAGGCTGTGCCAGAGAACGGTATGACCGTCCAGATCCATGTATTGCTTTTTGATATCTCCTCCCATCCGGGAGCCGCTTCCTCCCGCAAGGACTATGGCTGTAGTACGCATCCGTTATCCTCCTGTTTATACGAAAAACAACGTAAATCTATACGAAAAACTCCAAAATAAAAACCACCGCGCAGCATATGACCGATACGGGGAAAAGTCCGAGCCCGAACCATGCTGCCACGATACCGCACGCAAGGGCGACCGCACCTGCTATCGGAGATGACGTGGCCTGGACTATCGCAGGGAAAGTCATGACCGCAAGCGTCACATACGGTACATAGTAAAGAAAAGATTTTATGAACTTGTTTTTGATCTGCTTCCTGATCAGAGTTACCGGAAGGACTCTTATCAGTCCAATGGTTACGATCATGATCGCAAGGTAAACATATTTATTCATCATGCTTCAGCCGCCCCGCTTGAAGTGTCTGTTTTCTGTTCGTTGTCCGGAACGGGATGTATGATCGCTGCTGCGGATGAGATAACCACAGTCAGGACGATGGTCTTGGTTCCTGCCGACAGGTCCGAGATAAACGGGATCGTCAGAGGGCTTATATCCGAGAGCAGGTAGCTTAACAGGAAGCCTGCCGCCACCGACAGAAATACCGTTCTGTCATGCTTGGAAGGCGGTACTATGATCGCAATGAACATTCCGTAGAGTGCAACGCTTAATGCGCTAACCGCCCTCGCAGGCATTACTCCGCCCGCTATGATGCCGAGCGCGGTCCCAAGCCCCCACATGGGCGCCGCTATTGCAGTTAATCCGTATGTATACTGGGGAATTATCGGACCTGGTCTCGCTATCGTTGCGCCGAAGATCTCATCGGTTGCCTGGAACGCAACGAATACCCGATGGAAAAGCGGCGTGGAATCCGAGAAACGCTGGGAAAGCGCCGTGGTCATGAGCATGTATCTGGCGTTGGTGATTATACATACCAGTATCGTTTCAACCAGAGTAGCGTGCGCAAGGATCATAGAATATCCCGCATACTCTCCCGCGGATGCGCGGGCGAGCACAGAGGTAAGGAAACCCTCGATGGGGGTAAGTCCTACTTTTTTGGCTATGATCCCAAGTGAAAATGACACGGCGAAATATCCGGTCCCTATAGGAAGTCCGTCTCGCAGACCGTTTAAGAATGCCTGTTTCCTGTTCATAATGGCAGATTCGGCACGGCGTTAAGATCGTATCCGTGTCTTACTCCGGCTATATAATCGTAGTACGCCGCCGCACCTATCATCGCGGCGTTGTCTGTGCAGTATACGGGCGAAGGAACGTAAAAAGGAATGCCCCTTGCCGCACATGCTTTTTCAAGGGAAGTGCGAAGTGCGGTGTTCGATGCGACTCCTCCGGCAAGCGCGAAGCTCTTGTCCTGAGCGCCGATCTTTTCCAGCGCCTCCATCGATCTCTCGGTAAGCACCTCAACGACCGACTTCTGGAACGAAGCCGCTACATCGGCAGTGTTTATCTCTATCCCCTGCATTTTGCATGAGTTTAAGTGATTGAGCACGGCGCTCTTAAGTCCGCTGAATGAAAAATCATACTCGGAGTCGCGCACTTTTCCCTTGGGGAAATCCATCGAATCGGGATTGCCCTCTCTTGCGGCCTTATCTATCTTCGGGCCGCCGGGATATCCTAAGCCTATCGCTCTAGCAACCTTGTCAAAAGCCTCTCCCGCCGCATCATCTCTCGTGCGCGCGATGATATTGTATTTTCCGTAATCGGTGACTTCGACCAGATGTGTGTGTCCGCCCGATACGACCAGACACATATAGGGAGGTTCTAGATCGGGATGTTCGATGTAGTTGGCGGAGATATGCCCGCCTATGTGATGTACTCCGACAAGCGGCTTACCCGCCGCCCAGCTGATGGCCTTGGCAGTGTTCACTCCGACCAAGAGCGGGCCGACCAGTCCGGGGCCGTAAGTGACCGCAACGACATCTATGTCGTCGAGTGTGATCTGTGCGTCGGACAGGGCCTGTCTGATCACGGGATCTATCTTTTCCACATGCTTACGGCTGGCAAGTTCGGGAACCACCCCGCCGTACTCGGTATGCAGAGCTATCTGCGTGTATATAACATTAGATAAGACCTCCCTGCCGTTTCTTACCACGGCTGCGGCGGTCTCATCGCATGAAGTTTCTATGGCGAGTATCTTTATGTCATCGTTATTCATTGAAAAGCATAACCTCTGAAGTATCGTTTGAATCGTCCTGTGTCAGATCCCATCCGAATATGCGCCAGTGTCCCGATTCATCCTTACGTAAGATGAACTGCTCCTCCACACTGCCGGGAACCGCACCGTTCCTGATATTGTAGACACAGTAGAGGCTCGCACATTCGTAAGAGTCCTTGGTGAAATACTTCACATCGGTACTGGCGGAGAGACTGTAGCTCATTATCGCATATTCCTGAGATTTCTTCGTGGCGATCTCGGATTTCAAGTCGGTAATGTATCTGTTCCACTCCTGATTCGCAGCCAGTTCATCATCATATATCTGGAGCGCGCGTTTTGCGAGCTGCTCTATCTCTTCGTCCGTACAGTTCTCATTGTAGAGACATTTGGTCAGTTCGGAATAGTATCTTACCACTTCCTTGGGCGACGGCGGATAGTTCTTGTCAAGATTTCTGAGCAGCACCTCCTGGACAGCGGTAACGGGAACATTTTCCTCTACCTCTGTCTCGCGGTGCACGTTAGCTACATGATAATACGCAAAAATGAGCAGCGCAGCCAGTATAACGACCACTATCAGCTTCTGCATGGCCGAAGCGGCGGTTTTTTTCTTTTTTGCTTGCGCCATTTAGGGCCTCAATCCTCCGGAAAACTAATGTCTATGTTCTTACCGTCCTTACCGGCTTCCGCATCGGGAAATATCCTGCGTACTTCATCCATGTACGGCTTCGGATGGACCAGTGACGGTGAATAATGCGTAAGCCACATCCTCTTCGGATGCGTCTCGGCAGCGATTCGTGCCGCCTCCGTGAAGGTCATGTGCTTGCGGGCGACGGCTTTGCCCGCCTGGTCTTCCTCACCGTACATGCCTTCGCAGATGAACAGATCCGCGTCCTCGGCATACTTATATATCGAGTCGACCGGTCTGGTATCGGTCGTATAAGTAACCTTGATACCGCTTCTTTCAGGCCCCATGACCATATCCGGCGTATAGGTCACCCCGTCTACGGTCACTTCCTCTCCACGCTGGAGCACGCCCCAGTATCTGCGGTCTATCGGAAGTTTCATTGCGGCTTCCACATCGAACTTACCCTGTCTGGGTATGCGGATGCTGTATCCGTAGCAGAGCACATTGTGGTTGACCTTGAACGCATCTATGTACATCCCGTCGAACTCAAACGTCTGCTCGTTGCCCTCTATCTCCACGCAGATGATCTCAAAAGGAAGCTCGGGAGCTATGACTCTGAGCGAGTTGACCACTCTGGTCAAACCTTTCGGGCCTATCATCATGAGAGGTTCGGTCCTCTCTGCATTCCCCATGGTCAGGAGCATTCCCGGAAGTCCGGATATGTGATCAGCATGAAAATGTGTTATACACATCACTCCTATGGGGTTAGGGCTCAAGCCGCTCTTTCTTAATGCGATCTGTGTAGCCTCTCCGCAATCTATAAGTACGCTCATCCCGTTGAATCTGGCCAGAAGCGAGGTCAGAAACCTGTTGGGCAGCGGCATCATTCCGCCGCATCCGAGCAATGTAACATCAAGCATTCTTCTATCTGCCTTCCTTATATCTCCACATGATCAATCCGTCTTCTTTGGGATGATCGTAAAATCCGGGACGAACGCCGGCCGATTCAAAACCGCATTTCTCATATACTCTTATGGCAGCGGCGTTGGATTCTCTAACTTCCAGCGTAAAATCTTCTATCCCGAGAGCTTCGTTCTGCTCGATCGCATACTTAAGAAGCTGTGTGGCTATCCCCTGCCCGCGATATCGTTCATCGACGGCTACGTTCGTGATATCTCCTTCATCCAATATCCTGAATACAACGCATCCGCCTGCCAGCGTCCCGGTATCCGTATCTTCCGCCAGATAATAATCGGCATCGGGCTTATCGACTATCTCCGCAAAAGCGCTTCTCGGCCAAGGATCAGCAAATGAAGCCTGTTCCAGAGCGATAGCGCCCTCAACGTCATCCTCTCGGATTTTGCGGTAAACTATGTTCATATCAGCCACCGCGCTCCATCTTCTCGCGCTCTGCCTGAGACATTCTCAGGTAGATGGGATCAAGAGAGTCCGCGTCGGTCACCTCTCCCTCAAGTTCCGGATCCGTCTCGCCCTTCATATATGCCAGCCCAAGTGCCGCAAGCGATGCGGCGCGCTGTCTGCTCATGTGTGCAGGGGCTATCTCATACGGACATGTCAGGAGTTCCTTCATTTTCTCCGAAAAGACCGGTATTCCGTCTCCGGTAAAGATCACGGGACGTCCTATCTCATTCAGCCTGGCACTAAGCTCATCAAAAGCCATGGCGGACTGTTTCATGACCGGCCGCATCCTGAGGATCCCGGCTCCACTGTCATCAGTGCCGGTCCCGGCCGCAAACTCATATATCCCGGTGTAGACCTGTGATCTTCTCGCATCCATGATGGGGCATACGAGACTTCCGGCGCCGTACAGGTTGTAAGCCAGTGCTTCCAGTGTGGGTACCGCTGCCACAGGCTTATCCTTGGCTATGCCCAGGCCCTTAACGGTCGCTATGCCTATGCGGAGTCCCGTAAAAGATCCGGGGCCTGCTGCCACGGCATATGCATCTATCGAATCAAGGTCCAGTCCTATCCTGCTCCTTATCTCTTCCATAAGGGGAAGAAGAGTCTGAGAGTGGGTATGTCCCGTCTGTATGCTGTATTCCGCCAATATGATGTCATCCTCGATAACAGCCGTCGCTGCTGTCAGACCGGATGAGTCAATCGCTAGTATCTTCATGATGTTCTATCTCTATCAATCGGTAATCATCTCCGCGCGTGTAGTCGCGTAAGATCCTGATCCTGATATATATATCGGGAAAAAGTTCGTAAATCTGACCCGGCCATTCGATAACACTTACACCTTCACCGAAAATAAAATCGTCAAATCCGACTTCCTCCATCTCGTACGGGTCCTCGATGCGGTATACATCGAAGTGATACAGCGGCATCCTCCCGCTCTCATATATCTGGAGAATGGTAAATGTGGGAGAATTGACCGGTTCGGTTATTCCGAGGCCTGCCGCCAGTCCCTGCGTAAAAAGCGTCTTGCCCGCGCCGAGATCTCCTTCCAGGGCGATAACGCTTCCGGGAGTCATTTTTTCTCCTATGGATCTTCCAAGTTCATAAGTCTCATCCGGGGATGAGGATTCAAATATCTCTTTTTCCATTGCAGTTTATATCAGTTTCCCCGAATATGAACCTTCTTCGGATCCATGTGAGTGGAGATGCATGCGATCACGCTGTCCTTCTTATCCCCGAGATCCTTCTTGGGAAAAATGCATGCATTCACCTTGCTCGTATATACAAGTATGTTTCCGGGTGTGGATACGGCTTTATATGTATCCTCCCAGGAAATGGTGCCTTCGCTTTCTTCCTGGCTGACCGTGATCCCCTCATCGTTCATGAGATAATGAAGAGGCTTCTTAAATGTCTCGTTGGTCAGATACTGCTGCCTGGACTTGATGAACAGCGTCCACGGTATATAGCCTATGATCACGATACCTGCGATGAGAAAAGGGATCTTCATCGTCATCGCAAAACCTATGACCAGTATCACACCCACTATCGTACCTATCAGTCCGGAGGCAGTACGGTATGTATGACTTAAGAGATAATCATACAAAGCTCCGGGGGTTATCTTTACATCAAATTCAACTTCCATAAGATCCTCCGTCCGATGATCAGCCTGCCGCCAGCGGAGAACTTAAGTATCCGTGGTAATTCCACATATCGATATCATCCATGTATGTCAGTTCGATATTCAGCGAATAGCCTTCCTCCGAATTCAGATAAACTTCTCCGATGTGTTTATAATCCGAGCCTTCATCAGTATAAAGAGGATATGCATGTCCGTTGAATTCAACGTCGTTGCCGTCTATCTTAACGGTTGCGGATGCCTCTCCTTCTTCGTCCACTATCATCTTGAAGTCTCCGAGCATGCCTGTACATTTATACTCGCCGTCATACCCGATATCCAGAGTGTCCCCATAGGGAGTGTGACTGAATGTTCCGTTCACCGAGCAGTCCACATACCAGTCCAATGCCAGTTCATTGTTCTCATCATAGGCGTAGAAGTCATATCTGTTACCTGAGCTGATCAGATGCCCTTCGTATACGGTACCGTCCTCTACGGTCAGGGTTGCGGCACCATACTTGGTGATCTCGAGAGTCAGTTTTCCCATATACGGATCATCACAGGTATATGTACCTGCCGCCTGGGCTACCATCTCGTCGTAGTAAACATTTTCCGCGGTCACGACATTATCGCCATCCATCTTAAACACAAATATCTCAGAGCTGTCGACATCGGAAACGGCGTCGTATTTAAACTCTATGGTGTCGCCTTCCTCCGTCCAGGTTCCGTTGTAATGATCCGTGGTCATCCTGTCCGGGAAGTAAGGGTACAGTATCTCCAGGCTTGCGGTACCGTCATCATTCAGATAGAGGTTATAAGTCATATCATATGAATACTCATAGTACTCCGACCCCGGATCCTCGTATTCCTGATACGGATGTATGGTCGTATTGTACTGATATATACGATCCGCCGACGGTTCTTCTTCGATAAGATCCCCCTGTCCGTCCGGGACCACATCTGCGGGCTCTGCCGGAGGCTCCGGTTTGGGCTCATCGGGCACGACATCGACATTAACATCAGGTTCCGGCTCCTTGCCGCCGCCTATCAGGTTTAAAGGATTAAGCGCACACCCTGTAAGGGCCAGCGTAAGTGCCGAAGCACATATGCACGCAAGTATTTTTTTCTTTTGCATGATATCCTCCCGTATAAATATCCGGTCGTTAAGTTACATAGTTATCCAAATAATACGATACCACAACAGGCCCTCTCTTACAATCAAAAGAGCCTCTTCAGAGTGCCCCGCAAAGACTCTGAGGCGGTCCCGATCTGCCCTCTTGACAATCCGGTTTTCGGCGTTTATAGTGTTTGTTGTTTCACAATTCAAAACGTTTCTTCAGGGCAGGGTGCGATTCCCGACCGGCGGTAAAGTCCGCGAGCCAAAGTGCATGATCCGGTGAGATTCCGGAACCGACAGTACAGTCTGGATGAGAGGAGGAATATCAAATGAACGATCTTTTTATGTCCCTTAAGGAAAATGTTGTTTTTGTTCTCGAGTTTCTCGGGCTGGTAGTGCTTATGTTTCTCATAGCATATGTGACCCAGAAGATCGCGAGAAAAAAGGAAAATGCCACAGGCAGGATACTCTCGACGCGCACAATGGCGGTGATCGGCATGTTCTCTGCGATATCGGCGATCCTGATGATCCTTGAGATCCCGGTCTTCTTTGCCCCGGGCTTCTACAAGTTCGACTTTTCCGAGCTTCCGGCGCTCATCGGAGCGTTTGCGTTCGGCCCCGTAGCCGGCGTGATGATCGAGTTCATCAAGATAGTGATCAAGTGCCTTTTCAAAGGCACATCCACAGCGTTCGTCGGTGAGCTCGCCAACTTCGTCGTAGGATGCTCGCTCCTGCTTCCGGCTTCGATCATTTATCTTTTCCGTAAAAACAAAAAGACCGCCATCGTCGGATGCATCACAGGCACCCTGATCATGACGGTCGTAGGTTCGGTATTCAACGCGGTATATCTGCTGCCCAAATTCGCGCAGATGTTCGGAATGCCCTTAGAAGCCATCGTTGAGATGGGTAATGCGATCAACTCCCGCATAACCTCAATATCAGGTCTCGTAATAATGGCAGTGGCCCCGCTCAATCTGCTGAAAGGCGGAGCCGTGTCACTCATCACTATTCTGATCTATAAGAAATTAAGCGGGATACTCAAAGGATCCGGCAACTGATCCGGTCATTCGCTGAGTTTCCAGATATCCCTGTTGTACTCTGCGATGGTCCTGTCGGATGAGAAGAATCCTGCTTTTGCGATATTGACGAGCATCATCTGCCCCCATTTATCGCGGTCTTCGTAATCTTCGATCATCCTGTCCTTGACCTTGATGTACTCTTCAAGGTCAAGGAGGGTCATAAACCAATCCTTGTTTATAAGTTCATCGTGAAGACGCTTTAAGTTCTCCTTGTGTCCCGCTTTCAGAGCCTGCTTGCCGATTATGAAATCGACAGCTTCTTTGATGACGGGGCTCTTTTTGTAAAAGTCCTTGGACACGTAATCGGCTTTGGCATAATGCTCGATGACAGTATCGGAATCCTTACCGAAGATATAGATATTGTCATCCCCGACAAGTTCGTGTATCTCTACGTTTGCTCCGTCGCTCGTGCCCAGGGTGATCGCACCGTTTAACATGTACTTCATGTTGCCGGTTCCGGATGCTTCCTTGCTGGCCAGAGATATCTGCTCCGAGATATCTGCGGCGGGGATCATCTTTTCCGCATAAGCCACATTGTAATTCTCCACCATCACTACCTTCATGTAAGGGCTCACATCGGGATCGTTGTTTACGATCTCCTGAAGGACGAGCAGCAGATGGATGATGTCCTGAGCGATCACATAGGCCGGAGCGGCTTTGGCACCGAACATGAAAGTGATCGGATGTGAGGGTTTCCTGCCGCCCTTGATCTCCAGATACTTATGGATGATGTAGAGCGCGTTCATCTGCTGTCGCTTATATTCATGCAGTCTCTTGGACTGAAGGTCGAAGATCGAATCGGGATCGAGTTCTACTCCCTCATGCTCTTTTACATATTCGCAAAGATCGAGCTTGCGCTGATGCTTGATCTCGAAAAGCCGTGCCATGAACTCTTCATCATCCTTGAACTCAAGCAGTTTCTCAAGCTGTTCGGCATCCTTCTTGAATCCGTCTCCGATCTTTGAAGTGATCAGATTCGCAAGATCACGGTTGCATGAGAATAGCCATCTGCGGAATGTGATGCCGTTCGTCTTGTTGTTGAACTTCTCCGGATAGATCTTATAGAAATCGTTAAGCTCCGTGTTCTTAAGGATCTCCGTGTGGATGGCTGCGACACCGTTTACCGAGAAGCCGTAATGTATGTCGATGTGAGCCATGTGCACGCGCTTTTCCTTATCGATGATCCAAACCTTCGGATTCTTATATTTCGCACGTACCCTCTTATCGAGTTCCTTTATGTAGGGAACAAGCTGGGGCACAACCTTCTCAAGATACTTAAGCGGCCATTTCTCCAGAGCCTCGGCAAGGATCGTGTGGTTCGTATAAGCACAGGTCCTGCTCACCACTTCGATGGCCTCGTCCATTGAGAAAGCTTTTTCCTCAACCAGGATACGGATAAGTTCCGGGATCACCATGGTGGGATGCGTGTCGTTGATCTGGATCACGGCATGCTTGTCGAGCTTACGCAGGTCATACTGACGCTCCTTCATTTCCTTAAGTATGAGCTGAGCGGCATTCGATACCATGAAGTACTGCTGATAGATCCTGAGCAGATTGCCGGCCTCGTCGGAGTCGTCGGGATACAGGAAAAGCGTAAGGTTCTTATCTATTGCCTTCTTGTCGAAATCGATGCCCTTCTTCACGATGGATTCATCTACGGACTCGATATCGAAAAGATGAAGTTTGTTGGTTCCTGCACGGTATCCTACCACATCGATATCGTAAAGCCTGGATATCACTTCGCCGTCACCGAACTTAACCTTAAATGTGGTATCGGTGCGGGTGAGCCAGCTGTGGTCGGGCTCGATCCAGTCATTCTTCTCTGCACACTGAAGGCGATCCTTAAACACCTGTTTGAAAAGACCGAAGTGATAGTTAAGGCCGATGCCGTCACCGGGAAGACCGAGCGTTGCGATGGAATCGAGGAAGCATGCAGCGAGCCTTCCGAGACCGCCGTTACCCAAAGACGGTTCGGGCTCCTCATCTTCGATCGCGCTTAAGGACTTGCCGTTAGCCTTAAGGATCTCATCCACTCTGTCATATATCCCGAGGTTGATAAGGTTATTCGCAAGCAGCTTTCCGATCAGGAATTCCGCGGATATGTAATAGACCTTCTTCTCGCCCTCGATGGTGGCCGTAACTTCCGTCAGTTCCTTCACCACATATAAAAGTGCGTGATAAACTTCCCTGTCGGTAGCATCTGCCAGGTTCTTGCCGCATTCGTTCTTCAGCGCCTGGTTGAGCTGATCCTCCAGATTCATCAGTAATACGTCTTTTTGCATGTTGTCACCAGTTGACATTTCTTTTCCTCCCTTATATCAATACATCCCGGTATTTCACTCTGACCAGGTCATATCCGATAGTATATGAAGCCCCTTCGGCTCCTTCGAGCAGTTCGCGGACCCTCTTCACCGCCTCGCGGGCCAGTGCTTCGAAGTCCTGTCTCACCGTGTTCATCTGCTTGCCGGCATAAGCCATCAGTTTGATCCCGCCGAAACCGCAGACCGGTTTGAATATGTCGAGTTCCATCAGCGCCCGCATCGCTCCTATCGCCATCAGGTCCGATCCGCAGGCGATCACGTCTGACTTCCCGGCATATTTGAATGTAAGTTCCCTCGCAGCCAGTTCGGAATAATCTCCGTACACGACTTTGGCCTTCGTTTTCATCTCATTCTCGATGCGCTTAACACCCTCGAGTTTGAGCGCCGTCGAATAGCTGCTGTCCTTGCCTGCGATATACAGGATACGGTTCCCTTCGATATTCTCAAAAGTGCGCATGATCACGTCATACTGAGCCGATGCATAGTCGATCGCAACAGATGAAGTGGATCTGTTCGTGATCACGGAATCAACTACCACGATCTTGAACGCTTCGGAATCGATGAGCTTAAGCAGGACCGAATCATCGCGGTTAAGGCCGAAAATGATGATGCCCTCGATGCTCTGTGACTTGAGATATGCGGTAAGGGCTTCCTCATCCATGTCCTGGACGGTCTCATGGAAGACCGTCACGGCATCCAGGCGGTTATCCATCGCCGAACTTATCGCGCCGAAGAGATATCTCATGTTTATCTCATCCATCGAAGCATTGTTTACGACAAGCTTCAGGAGCAGAGCGATGCGTTTGGACCTCTTGGAAGAAAGAGCCGCCGCGACCAGGTTTGGTGTAAATCCCAATCTGGTTACCGCACTATTTACTTTTTCCTTAGTCAGGGGACTTACGCCGTCATATCCGTTAAGCACCTTGGATACAGTGGAGATCGCTACTCCTGCCTCGGCCGCCACATCTTTGATCGTGACCATATCGGTTCGTTATCCTTCAAAAAACGGACAATTATTTCCTACGGAAATCGTTTTCTATCTTGATAATAGTATACGCTCTTCTGAAAGTCAAGAATTATTTGGAAAACGTTTTTTATCTCGGAAATACAGGCTTTTCTTGTGCTTATTCTCACTTTTTGCTACTATTTAGATATGTATAGTATGTCTTAGTAGGAGAGCCTATGGATAAAAAGACCATTCTGATCATAGACGATGTGAAGTTCAATATCAGAGCCGCACAGGATGTGCTTGGCGAAGATTATAAAGTGATCGGCGCTCTTTCGGCGGAGGCCGGCATGAAGGTGCTCTCACACACGATCCCGGATCTGATCCTCCTCGATATCATCATGCCCGAGACCGACGGACATCAGGTCTTAAAGATCCTCAAAGGCACTCCCCGCTATATGCATATCCCGGTGATCTTCCTGACAGCCGACAGCAACTACGAGACAGAGGTCGAAGGCTTTAACGAAGGTATCGTGGATTACATCACCAAACCCTTTGTGGCCGACGTATTGAAGAAGCGCATCCAGACCCAGATAGAGCTGGCCGAATATCAGCGCTCCATGGAGGACAAGGTAAACGAAAAGATCGCCGAACTCGAGGATATGTACGATCTGCTGGCGGTAAGTTTTGCAGCGCTCACGGAGTACCGCGATTCCATCACCGGCGGACACCTGAAGAATACCTCAATATATTTCAGAGCTTTCATTGAGCACCTCGCAGACAGCGATAAATACCGCGACCAGCTCAATCCCTCCATAGTTGCCAAGGCGATCCGTTCCGCTCCGCTTCATGACGTCGGCAAGATAGCGGTCAATGACAGTGTTCTCCAGAAGCCCGGTTCCCTGACAGATCAGGAATTCGAACGTATCAAACTCCATTCCGTCATCGGAGGCGAACTGTTCAGTTTCATCGGCCAGCGAGTTTCGGATAAGGAGTTTGCGGATATAGCCTACGACATCTGCCGTTATCACCATGAAAAATGGGACGGCACAGGCTATCCGGAAGGGCTTGCCGGCAAGGACATCCCTCTTCTGGCCAGGATAATGAGCATCGTGGATGTATATGACGCCCTGACAAGCGAACGGCCTTACAAGAAAGCTCTCTCGCACGAGAAGTCGATGGCCATCATCGCCGAGCGGAGCGGCAGGGATTTCGATCCCGGTCTCGTGAACGAATTCATCAATATCTCTCCCAAGATCGAGGAATGCCTGAAAGCAAAAGAAACCGGTGTTGAAGCGGAACGCTACTTCAAGCTT
>JAEEGL014342736.1_pt1 | contig 14101 bp, 14 predicted proteins | sample 9134231 | NCBI WGS metagenome assembly JAEEGL01 (sample SAMN16246548, study PRJNA631951) | gut metagenome | biome: gut microbiome; feature: rumen; material: fiber-attached | host: Bos | place: Iran: Karaj | collected 2018-10 | reverse complement strand
TGTCATATGGTTTATTGATCTGTTTGCCGATCATATTTCCCATGAGTTTGTCAGTAAATTTAACTGGTTTGTTTTTCTCCGGTATCATTTCCGTTTGAAGAGTAACATCGACTGTCGGAATACCCAGAACACCTGCCTCAACGGCTCCCATCTTACTGTGGGTTACAACGATAAGATCCTTTCCTTCGCTGAGCTTGTACACCTCACCTGAAGAGCCTTGAATTATCTTCATTATGAAATTCATGCATCTGACCATGCTGATCATTGCATTTGAAGACTTCCCGCGTATTGCCGCAGCCTCTTCCTCTATATTTATATCAGGTCCGACCGGCTCGAAATGTATGCCGTATGACTCGATCAGATTCCTCCAGCACGGGTGAGATGCTAAAGTCACATCATATCCTGCTTTAACAAGCCCTCTCGAAAGATAAATGTACGGCTGGACATCACCTCTGGTGCCCATTGTGAACATTGCGATCTTCTTCATAGTATTTTTCCGTTCATCAGATCATGAACTTCTTTAACATAGGCCTTCTTGCGTTTTTCAGTAAGCTCACCGTTAAGAAGGTATTTAAAAGTAAGCATGGTCATATACGCATGATACTGTCGGACGATCTGCTCAGCCTGACTTTCCGGGAAAGCCCCCTGCGAAGCAAGTCTTTTATATATTTTCATATAGATGTTATACGGATCGGTAAACATCGTCTTTTCATACAAAGCACGAATCTCTTCATTATGGAATTGCTCGATCATCATGAGCCTGATCATAAGATTGCAGAACGGATCGAAAAGATAGTTGTCCATCATATACGTATCCATTATTTTCGTGTTTGCTGCATCGCTCTTTTTAGGTTTCTTCAAAGGCGCTTCATCAATCTCGTCAATATGGCTCAACAGTCCGTCAATATGATCTTTGAATTTGACAACAAGCGAATCGAGAATATCTTTCTTGTTCTTGAAATGATAGTAAAGTGTACTCTCCTTTATTCCGACCTCTCCGCATATATCCCTGATCGAAACAGCCTCATATCCTCTTTCGGAGAACATGTGAATGGCAACATCCATTATCTTTTCTTTTGTAGTCATAAGCAGCCTCTCTAACAGTTGTTAGAGAGATTTTATCTAACAGTCGTTAGATTGTCAACAGGATATACTATTTACCCGAAGATCATCAACTTTTCTGACCAAAGAGATTCTTTCCTGTTTCATATGCTTTTTGAAGGTTCATATCCCAATTCTTTTCTCGGAGCTTATTCTCTCGAGAAGTGTTGTCAAACACAATGAAATCAGTTTCTTTAGCGCGTCCGATCAACCGGTCGCCTAACATGACTTTCTTCATACTATCTAAAAGACCGAACGATTCAAGTCTTTCGACCGGATTACCCGCAGAACAGAGTATTACTGCCTTATCGAGCATTTTCATCGTCTTCTCTCCATAGGCAAATCCGTAAGTCCAAACTCTGTCAAACCAACCAACAAGCATAGCGGGAGCCTCGGTCCAAAACACCGGATAGATAAAAGCGATAGCATCTGATGAATTGATCTTTTCCTGCTCTGCCAGAACATCACCCGCAACATCTGGCTTATCGCTGTAATATGCATCTCTCAGATATTCCTGTTCGGTCATCACAGGATCAAAACCCATCTTATAAAGATCAGACATAATATATTCGTTACCTGAATCCGTCACGCCTTTAATAAAAGCGTCGCGCATATTTCTGGTGAATGAATCCTCTGACGGATGACAATAAACAATAAAGACTTTCATTTGCTGTTATCCTTTCAAATAATCCGGCTGATTTTATAAAGCTGCCAGAACTTTTTTGATATTATTCTCATTCGGAATAAGGATGTTAATGTCCACTTCCGGGTGCTCCCCTACATACGATGTAAGAAAGCCCATCAGGTTTTCCTTGGTTTCCATATAATCGTCTATGATCACCTGATCACTGTATCCCAGTTTCTTTAGGATTATTGCCGATACTACACCGGTACGGTCTTTTCCCGCACCGCAGAAATACAGAACATTGTTTTCAGAATTCATTATGGTGTCGATGATCTTGTCCATCTGCTCATCAAGCATACCAAGATAAGTTTCAGTAACGGCTTCCGGAGACTTGGGTGTATCACCGCCGCCTGTCACCGGCATATGATAATAGGAAAAGCCGCCTTCATTTTCAAGTCTGCACGGCATAGCTATATATTCTTTTTCTTCCCGCAGATCCACGATGGTCGTAACATCATTTTCGAGAAGCCATTTCACGTCAGAATCAGAAAGGTAGCCCGGATAATCACTTCTTATATAACGCAAAGATCCGACAGGCAAAGCCCTTGTATTAAGAGTTGAATCAAATATGGAACTCATCGATCTCCTCCCTTCCTTATTCGTTCATTCCGCTCACTATCTTGCCAATAACTTTAAGCTTATCAGATATTTAAATCAGGAAAAGCTTCTTTCAGCAAGGCCTCTGAGCCTTATCTCTTCCAACTGATCCGCAGTTAATGTTCCTGCCCTGTAGAGCATAAGATATTCATTCTCTATTGAACTGTTGAAGATCAGGAGATCATCGGTATTGATCGTCACTTCAACGCCGTGATCCACCAGCGTTTTTATAGGGTGGTTCTTATAGTCTTTAGCATAACCGAGCATAATATTGCTGGAAGGACAAACATTAAGCCTGATGTGTTTATCTGCGAGAAATCGCATTGTTTCCTTCGAGTCTGCAGCTCCGATCCCGTGATGCACTTCATCAAGCCCCAACAACTCGACTGCTCTTCTTACTTCATCAGCAGTTCCGCTTTCACCAACATGCATTACCTTAATAAGATGGTAGCGCTCTGCTTTCCTATATAAAGGAAGAAACGCCTCAAACGGCCGGATATTTTCACCGCCGCAGACATCAATCGATTTGAAGAAACCCGGCTGAAGATATTCATCGATTGAATCAGATGCCTTATCGATATCACAAGATGAAATATAAGTCAGTTCAGGCTCGAAAACAGTCTGCGGACAGTATTTCATGTGAAAACCTTCGATGAGATTTTGGAATTCATCAATTCCGCCTGCAAGTTCGATCTCTTCAGTTCCGAAATTCATTGCAAATTTTACTATATTGTTACGGCCTGCTTCGGCAAATGCCCCTTCCCATCGCATAACTATTCCATCGTAACCCGAGCAAAACGGCTTAATACATGTAGTAAACCATTTCTGCATGCCTTCGAGACCTTCAAAAGCCTTAGGAGGTTCGGGAAATGAATGAGACGTTCGTTCTTCTACCCAAGCCAGACTGCAGCCCTTAGTTGAATGGTTATGCAGATCGCTCTTAGGAACAGCTAACAGTTTGCCCCTGTCGTTTTCTATCAGACCTTCAATTAATAAACTGTTTGCCATTATCACCCTGATTGTGTGTAGTATTTACCATTGGATCTATCAGCATAAAACATCAGGATCATTATCCATCCATTCACGCTTCTTTTTAAGAAGGCGCAATATCTCTGTCTCGGAAAACGGTCTGAAATAATTCAGATCGATCCCTACATTTAAGCCGAAAGATTTCCACAGCCCCGTGCATCTATGGGTATGACCAAACAGATTAAGGCTCCCTTCTTTATGGTCTGTCGGACGGTGAATAAGATGAAAAGATTCTCCGCCAAACTCCACATCACTTTCGGGAAGAAAGTCTGAAAAACCCTTGTCGATAACCGCGGTGCGCATTGCTTCAAAATCTCCGGCAAATACATCTGCAAGGATACGCTGCTCGTTATTACCCATGATCAGTATTACTTTCGGCTCTATTCTTCTGACTATTTCAAAAGCACTTATTTCCGAATGACATTGTGCATTATAGTTGATCCAGTCACCAAGAACATACAGCACATCATCTTTTGATGCCACTGCATTCACATTGTTAACGAACGCGTCCTCCATTTCCTTTATGTTTTCAAAAGGACGTGCTTCGCGCTCGATTATCTCTTCTTCTCCAAAATGCAGATCCGCTGTAAAGAAATACATGACTCTTCCTCTTTCTGATCAGCCGTTAATAATGTCAGGAACTCTTATTACAGATCCAGATGCCAGACGAACTGAACCTCATCTGCTATATCAGGTTCTGAATCGTATGCATTCATGTCGACCTTTGACAGCAGTGCACCCTGCTTCCTGTAAAACTTACAGGCAGCCACGTTATTGTTCTGACACTCTATGATCATTAATCTGTATCCGTCTGCTTTTGCTGCTTTAATACCCATATCAAGCATTTGCTGCCCTATTCCTTTATGTTTATATTCATCAGCAACACGGATATCCCACAAAACACAGGCGTCAGGTCTTCCGCCAAGCATATCCATACCTTTCGTAGTACCTGCAACCGTCATAGCACCAACGGGAGTATCCCCGTCAAAAGCCATATAGAAACGCCAAGTGGTTATATCGAACATCTTCTCATACTCTGATGCCAGTTCGTATTTGCTCAGATCCTTCACAAATGGTGTAACCGGCGCCTCCTCGAAGACAAGACCGCCAAGTCCGTTATCGACCCTTGTGACACGGTATTCAGATCTTACATCCACATTCATGGAAACCTGATCATATAACGCGAAACAGCTCTTATCCATCTCCTTGATTTCATACAATTGACTATTCATTTTGTCCCCCTTTTGATAAACACCTATTATCCTCTCCAAACACTTACATAAGATTATGACATTATAGCATGTCATAATGATATATTTTTCGCGGATATTAATATGCTGTTGTTTCATCCGGACAAACCGGGATTTGCAGTATATAAACTATAGTTGCTTAACCATCAGAAATGAATCCGCCGTGCTTCCGTCCTTATATCTCATGCTGTTCGGAAGCTGTCCGTACTTAACAAATCCGAGTGATTCATACAGGTGTATAGCTCCGGTGTTTTCTGTTACAACTTCCAGCTCAGCCTGAGAGTATCCGGTCTTCCTGGCAACATCCAATATCGTTTCGAGAATCACCCGTCCAATACCTCTGCCACAGTATTCTTTATAAAGAGCAATCGCAATATTGCATCTGTGCTTATATCTCATTGAGGAGCCAACGCTCATCAGCGAGACGTTTCCGATATGTTTACCGTCCTCAAAAGCCAACAAAAGAAGCTCTCTTTCAGAGTCTTCTTTTCTGATTATGATCTCTTTTTCCTGCTCAAGACTTAAAGTGATCTCCTCGGGCTCACATATAAGGTACGGTGACTCTGCATTAGTCACCTTTAAATATGTTATGAGTGCTTCAGCATCCTGAACTTCAGCACTCCGGAGTTCAATGTCATTACCATTCTTATCTTTAACTGCTATGCTTTTATACTTCATTATCCTAATTCCTTTCCGGTTATACCGTAAGTTCTATCCGTTTGTTTTTACTGCAATAATGCAGCTTTCATAAAAACCGTCTCCAGTCGTGCGAGGTCCGCCAGATAACTCATAGCCGTTACTCTTTATGTGAAAAGATTAACTGTTATCATAATACATTATGACAGCACAAAATGACCGGGCACAAATAGTAAAGCACCCGGTCTTTTGTATCCTTGAAATGCGAATAATGTGTCTATTTCAATGGATCTTTTTCGTTTCTAACACTTTCGTGTTTGGGGATTTCAGTTTATCTGGCGGCGTGACGCAAAATTCCAGATTTCGATCCCCAGCATAAATAGTGTGGATATCATGAAGCCCGCCATAAGCATGCGCTGTGTTACCGCTATGTGCAATAAGTGCAATGAGCATATTTTCACCCGAGCAGAAAACTGTTCTGGATAATGAAACTATATATAGCCATAACAATGTAGAAAAGCATCGGGATCGAGAGAATGGCAAGGATCGCTAGCACGATCAGCACGATCTTCGCAGCTGAAACCGGTCTGTCACAAAGGCCTCTGTTGTCATGGCCGCTCGCCACCACATAATAGATCTTTCCTTTGTATTTGCATGCAGCAAGCCAGATAGGGAACAGAAAATACCTGAACTTAATGTTGCCGTATTCTGTCGAGATCTTCAGATCGTTATAGCAGTCTGCACGTTCATTGACACATGCGGCATGCTCGATCTTTTTCCTGATCGTGGGTTTTAACATTTCCCATGCTTCATCTATGCCGATCGTGTATTTTTCCGCTGCAAATCCTGCCAAAGCATCAGGTGTATAGGGCAATATCTCATCGGTTCTGAAATTAACGACCTGATTAAGCTTCTTATTACTGATAAAGCGTCTGCTTCCGCCTATACAAACATCGTTAATGAGCTTATCGACAATACCGTTACGGTTATACCATTTGGTATCCCTGCGTATTCCGTCTCCGGTATTATATTCTGTCGTATATCCGAAATTGCCTTTATACGTCGAAAAAGTATCTGCCGTAAATGTCCAGAAAGGTACATAAACACCTACAAGGTTACCAAGCACTTTTCCTTTTCTGAAGCTCTCGGGAGACCAGAACGCGAACTTATTCCATTTGTAGTAATTTTTCTCAACATCTTCCCTGGTCGTCGTAAAAGGGATTATTCCGCCCGGTGCTATACCGCTGTTCATTTCGCCTGCAGTGAGAATAATGGCAGATCCGCAATAAGGACACATGGCAGACATCTGGTCGGAGTCATACAGCATTTCCGCACCACATTGCTTACAGGTAACAAGCCTTCGCGTTGTACCCCAGTCAGTTACCGCATCTCTGGCCACGGAATTGAAGTCTTGCTCACCCACGACAACCTCTTCCTCAGGTCTGTGAAGAGGCTTCACGGACCCGCAGAAATCACATACAAGGCCATAGGAAGCTACATCATACCTCATCGTACCGCCGCAATTATTGCATTTCATTATAAATCCTCCTGTTACCCTCAGATTTCCATCCGGCCAAGTATTCCCGGTAATGATCTACAGAATATAATCATATGTATCTTCATAACATCATACAATATATCCCGGCTTTTGGAATCATCTTTACACTCCAGTGAATGATCACAGTCATCATACACATAAAGCTTGATATTCAAAAGATCTCCCGTGAATAATAAAGCAGCGGCCGGTCTTTGTTATATCCGGCATTTAAACTCTCAAGCAATAAAACTCAAATAAAGGGATTATCGTTAACTGTTATGAACCTGACAGTATTATCATCATTAAGTTTATACGAATAACTGTTCAACTCATATTCACTCATGTTAAAACGAATATAACCAAATTGAGTCTCATCTTTTGATTCATAATTTTCGAAACTGCTTATCAATTCGTCCTTTGTCGTCTCACCGATCTTAACAGTAATGTTGTTTATCTCAACAGAAGTTGTTCCTTCACTGGTACTATAATTGTTAATTCTGCAATCTTTAAGCTTTAATCCATCAACTTCATCAGTATTGATCTCGCAGACAAAGGTTACACCATGCTCGATGTTTACACCTACCCAATCTGAAGTAACCACTGTTTCAAGATCATCAACTGTGTAATTATTGTTATCTGCATCGAAAATGATTATCTTGAAATCATCAGATGAAAACTGTTCAACAAATTCTCCAACTGTTTCTTTCAAATAATAATCACCGTACGAGGTGATCAACTTGCCGGTTGCAGCAAACCCGAGAACACCCGCTTCGCCGTTGGAATCAACAGATAAAACATTAACATCGTTGTCTTTACCGGAATTATCAACAACATTATTCTCTTCAATTACGTTATTTACTTTTTCGGGCTTAGCATCTGTCTTCTTGATTAATACACTTACTATAATTCCTACTACCACTCCAACTGCAGCCACTGCAGCAACACTGCCAATTATAACTTTTTTCATAATAATCCCTGTTCCTTTCTTAGCTGCTGATGCAGCAATCTTTGTTGCGGCTCCTGCACGGGATGCCTGTGCTGATGCGGACAGAGATAATAATTTTGCGGGCATAGCCTTTAAAGGCACCTGCTCGGCTTCTTTCATAAAAAGCCTGCTCAGGAATGGCAATGCCATACCGAACAACTTCGTCTTGTTATCTTCTTCATACTTCTCGACCTCCTTCTTGATCTTATTTCTGGCAAAGTTAAGACGACGGCGGACCGTTCCTTCTGGAACGCCAAGCGCTTGCGAAATCTCTTTGGTACTCATTTCATCAAAGTAGAACAGGATAAGTGTTCTTCTGATATCTTCTGACAACGAATTGTTTATGATATCCATGATGATCCTTCTTGCATCTTCCGATTCAATTATCGAATCAGGAAGAAAATCTTCCGCAACTGCTTCTACGCTGTCAAAGAACTCTTCATCCATATTGTCAGTCTTCTCAAGCCTTATACGGTTCAGGCACTTGTTAGCAGCAATCTTTTTAAGAAGTGCGACAACCTTGCTGAGATCATTTATATCGCTGTAAGATTCAATAAATGCGATAAAACTTTCCTGAACAATGTCCTCTGCGTCCGATTCATTCTTTAGAAGCTGCATTGCTGTCCAATAAACGGGCTTGTATGCTTCGTTATAGATCTTTTCGAGTTCCTTGTCTGTCATTTTTTTGCCTCCTTTCTATCCGCATCTACTTTCTTAACAACTGACAGATGCGAATTGTTCGCTGGTCGAGAAAAATATTTCAAAAAAACTTTTGCACAAATGCTAACTGATATAAAAGCAAAACAAAAAGTGCCTTGCTTACGAAAACAAGTACAATAATGCTTTTCGGTTATTCCACATACATGACCGTCTCAAGATCATCAAAACCATAGTGTCTGAATGCGATTCTGTAGTCAGGATGCATCTCGAGAACGAGGTTTGCTAATGCAACAAAGTCTTCGAACTTATGGTAGACGGAAATTGCCATTCTGGGACGGTTTTCCATAATAAGCTTACGGGCACCGAGCAAAGCTTCATACTCCGCACCCTCAATATCCATTTTTATATAAGTAATTCTTTTGCCCGCAAGCACATCATCAAGCGCAACAGTCTCAATCTCTGTGACACCTTCGAAGTTCCTCTTCTCAGCCTCTTCTCTGCTGATGATACAGGAAGTTTCAAAAGCATCTGCAGCAAAATACACCTTCTTATTCACATCAGCAGTGCCGTAGGGATAGAGGTCACATTTCCCGAGCGGCTCGAGAAGTTTCCTGCTACGCTCATAATTCTCAGGATCTGCTTCGAAGGAATAGATGTGGTCAAAACCCTTTGCGCCGCACCAGCCTGCAAAGTTGTAACAGGTTGCCCCGTCAAAACAGCCGCAGTCTACAAAGACCTCATTTTCCTTTGCCTCAAAATAATCGAAATACTGTCCCTGGTAATTGCGCCAGTCGAAGATCCCTCCGATGATATTTGTTTCGCTTATTCCGATATCATCAATAAGGCGCTTACGGATCTCGTCAGCTACAGGCTTTACAGGATAAGAGACAACGAATGTCATACCGCCATAAATATCTTTATTCTCAGAAAGATCTTTATCGGTAATTACCTTGATCCCGGTCTCGGGATCAACAGGTCCTTTGCTCTCGTCCGGATCAATGAACGCATCAACGATCACACCAAAACCCTTAAATCTTCCGGCAAGATAATGACCCGCAACACCTGCACCGTAGATCATGCAGTGCGAACCTTTTTGGATCTTCTCAACATAGACCTGCATGTCGCTGTTCAGGTTCCTGTATTTTGACTCAAGTCCTGTAATATATCCTAAATCTCCCGTGGAAGCGTATAACCTCCTGGCCTCGAAGATCTTTTTTGAGATCTCATCGTGAAGATGCGCATATACGCTTTCTGCCATCTCCTGAAAACGGGAATCCATATTACCGGATTCCCTCAGTGCTTTCTGCTTTTCAGCGGCCTTATCTGAACCATATTCAATTCTCTTTTCAGATACGTTCATTCCTTTTCTCCTCTATATCACATGTCTTTCATCTGTTCATATGTGATCCCGTATTTTTCAGCGATATTTCTGGCATAGGATCCGGTATCTGGAATACTGCGTTTTACCTTGAAAGTATTCTTATCATCCCTCATTTCCATAACGATGCTGATAATATCACTGCCGCCTTCCCATGTATTCATCTCAGGAATAACTGCGGCAAGCTCATGAATATGTGTGTTGAAGACAACATACGAGCCTTTTTCCTTGAGAATACGGAGCAGATCCTTTGCCAGAAATAATGCATCTGCCGCAGATGTTGTTGAAAATGTTTCATTAAAGAGTATCAATGTATTATCGTCGGCTTCCTTAACGATCTCTCTGATCCTTACAGCTTCCTCACCCAGTCTTCCGTAGTTGATCGTCATATTCTCGTCGATCGGGAAATGTGTAAGGATATTTGCAAACGGAAGTCCGCTGCAGGAGTCGGCTGTTACGAACATGCCCAGTGAAGTCATCACCGATAAGAGACCCAACCCCTGCTCGAGTATTGTTTTTCCGCCACGATTAGGTCCGGTAAGGATATATATCTTCTCTTTGTCATTAAATACAAAATCATTCTTAACGATCTCTTCCTGCTTGTTTATCACGAGCCGGATGTTGTATAAGCCTTTGATATCAAGGCCTTTCGCTCCTTTTATTTCAGGAAACACAGTATTGCAATTGCGAGCTTCAAGTTTCTTGCCCAAAGAAACGACATTCAGATAGAAAACGAGTCCGTTATATATATTTGTCAGGATGCGTGAATCGTACTTGGAGTGCTTTCTGATAAGCTGTTTGATCTCACCGAAATGCCTTCCGAGATGCTTTTTCATATGAGGCGTCATGGCTACCAGTAAAGGATCCTGATATTTATAATTGTTAAAAGGGTTCTTTATCTTTGATCCTACAGCCATATCCATGATCGAATAACCGGATATCGGCTTGTAGTCGACAAATTCAATAGCTGAAACATTCTCGATCTCCATGTCGGATGTCAGCGTTACGCCGATAACAGCACCTTTTGCCATTGAAAGATCATTATGGATCTTCTCGATATCGGGCTTGACCGATTTAAACTCCTCATCTTCAACTATCGCACGAAGAGAGCTCCGGAGATTTAGAAACCCCTCAGATTTTATGTCAGAATCACTCAATGCTTTATATATACTCTCGATTACTTTGACATAAACCTTAAGTTCTCTAAGGGTTTCAAGAAGTGATGCCAGAGAATTATCCCGGTCATGGATACTCTTGGCACCGTTGCCATAGTATTTGAGGATCTTAATATCAGAGAGTTCTTTTCGAAGCGTATCAAACAAGTTGTCATTGGCAAGAAGGTCTTTGATGATATCCTGCCTATAGATCATGTCATCCGGATCAAGCGGGATCTTAGCCATAATATCACGGAGGATGCCGCGTTCCTCTTCATCTGAAGTCATATAATCGATGACTTCGCTAAGAGCAATATCCTTCAATGTCTCATCAGACAACAAGCGGTATTTATTATCCCCGCTGTTCTTATAAAGAATATCGATCACAACACTATTGTTTTCCTGCAAAGTTGTATTAATCATAGTCCGGTAAGTTGATCAGATTTCCCCTTCAGTAAAAAATTATATAACAGATAGTAACTATTAAGAAATCAACCAGTTAGAATTATTAGCACGAAAACAAGGAAAATCAGCACAGACCTTTCATCTGCTTCTGATATTCAGATGCTGTCATGCCCGTGTGTTTCTTAAAAACCTTAGAGAAATAGTTGGTATCACGGTAACCGCAGATATTGCTGATCTCACTGACCGAATGATCGGTAAACTGCAAAAGCTTATTGGCATACTTCATTCTGAGCTGTTCGAGATAAGTCATGCACGACATGGACTTCTCTTTGTTAAACGCATCATTCAGGGTATTCTTATTGACTGAAAACGCCTTCAGGATATCGTTAAGCGTAATGTCATTCCCGATATTAACCCACATATATCTTGCAACCTTTGCCACCAAAGGGTCTTTGTAGATGTCATCCTGCCTGTTGTCTCTGTTGAAGTCAGCCGTAGCAGTAAAAAGCAGCGAAAACATGAGCTGTCTTACGCGCAGCACCCAAAAGTTATCCGGCTGAGAATCAAGTTCAGCCTTAAGCCGTTGACACAATCTCACAGCAACGGCAAACTCCTGCTCCGTAAGCGAATAATATACAACATTTCTATTGTGCCAGTTAAATTCCAGCAGCAATAAGGCATCCTGAAAGATGGAATCCGTATAATCCTTCTCAAATTCAGCGCAGTTTCCTTTGAGCGCAGCATACATTCTCTCCTCCGGACTCATCTGATCACCGTTTTTAACAGATGCTAAGAATTTCTCGTATTTGCCGGAGTTGATTGCTTCTATTGTGAATTCTTCTCTGATAAAAGTCGGCTTGAAAAAGACCGTACAAGTCTTTACTCCGCTCTCTGACACGATCTTAAGGTTAGCCTTTTCATTAACAGCCATCGCAGCAGGAGCAGTTATTACCCTGTATTCACCGTCTTCTTCGACAACAAAAGAGCCGGCTTCAACCAGCACGGCTTTATAAGTCGCTGAATCATTGATGTAATTTGAAAAGCCCTGTGTCTCATCGTAGAAGACATCTATGGCACAGTTCATTTCAGGTCTTTTGCTCTTAGTCTTTAATTCCATTAACTAAATTATAGTTGGTTTTATTCCGGATATCACTTTCCTTCATGGAAACTGGTAAACGCACCCGATTCTGCTTCCGGCATACCATACTTCTCTTTTGCATCGGATATCGCCTTGATCATAAAGCTCATGTTTCTTGCCAGATTGCGCATGGTCTGAAGTCCTTCAGCATCTTTCTTTACATCCTCTGCAGTAAAACCATGAACCATATTCCAGTATGTGCTTGTAGCTATTGCCATTCCGCTAATCGAAAAATACTTGTTCATGACATCGAAAGAAGCAGTGTTGCCGCCTCTTCTCGCGCTTACGACAGCAGCACCCACCTTCATGTGTTTCGGAAACGATGTGCTGTACATTAACCTGTCCATAAAGGAGATCAGCGTTCCGTTAGGTGAAGCGTAATAGACGGGGCTTCCTATCACAAGTCCGTCTGCTTCTTCGAATTTGCTTGCAGCCTCATTAACGGGATCATCATCAAAAACACATTTTCCGGCTCTCTGACATCCGCCGCACGCTATACAGCCACGGACAGCTTTATTTCCGATATGGATCAGTTCGGTCTCGATACCTTCTTCATTGAACACTCTGATCATTTCATCAAGTGCAGCCCATGTGCATCCCTTTGCATGCGGGCTTCCGTTTATCAATAATACTTTTGCCATGATGAACCCTCCGTTTCTATCTTCATGTACCTAAATTCTCCCAATCGATCTTATCATTCTTGTAAAAGTATTCTCTCAATAATAATGATAGATTCCTCATGTTCGCCTATCATCTCTACTGAAACCTTCTTTACTGTAGTCTGAAATCTGACATCTATATTCCTGACATACTCATATGCAAGATTCAGTTCCTGCTCACTGTTGAGCTTGCCGACTGTCATATGAGGGACATAAGGCATTCCCAGAGGGATATAAGGCTGAACGGCATAGTAGTCACTGAAATGGTTTGAATACAGATCATCATGTATAGCTTCGATTATATCTTTCCCCTTCTCTATATCCAGAAAGAGACAATTATCCTTTGTTTTGCTGAACCCGTGAAGAACTAATTCAAAAGGACCGGTATTCTTAAGGCTGCAGGCAAGTTTATCTTCCACTTCATCATTTGTCATATCAGATTCAAACGGGAAAACAAGCGTGATATGCGGCCGGACCAGCTTAGCTAAAGGATCGAACCTGTCCCTGATCTCATCTATGATCTCCATATTATTAAATTGCGGAAAGATCATTATTGTCCTTAGCATGTTTTCTTCTCCCAAATAGTGTTTTTGAATGCTAAAAGCAAAATAATTATAGCATTCATCATTTTCCATTAATTAAGAACAGACCCACTCCGCATGCCTGATCTTATCTACCAAACTCGTTTACTGCACAGACAATGCAGAACAGTTCCGTCTTCCGGTATGTATATTTTCCCCTTTTCACAAAGGATAACCTCCATACCTGCCTTATTGGCAAACTGTATCAGATCATTTGCTTCAAAAGATTCCCAGTAAATATCTCCTTTGGCATACGGGAAAAAATTATGACCTTTAAGACAATTAGGATGATTCTCTTTCAGATAG
>JAEEGL013378441.1_pt1 | contig 14101 bp, 13 predicted proteins | sample 9134231 | NCBI WGS metagenome assembly JAEEGL01 (sample SAMN16246548, study PRJNA631951) | gut metagenome | biome: gut microbiome; feature: rumen; material: fiber-attached | host: Bos | place: Iran: Karaj | collected 2018-10 | reverse complement strand
GGCGTCAACTTGGGTCTGTTCGGAGCGATGGCGGTGATATTCGTCGTCGTCACCATACTTCTCGGATGGTACGGGTACAAGAACACCAAGAACGACCAATCCGAGTTCCTTCTTGGAAGGGGGAAGACCAGCCCTCTGATCATCGCGCTTTCATACGGCGCCACGTTCCTTAGCGCGTCCGCGGTCATCGGATTCGGCGGCCAGGCCGCTGTCCATGGGATGTCCCTGATGTGGCTGTGCTTCCTCAACCTGGCTGTGGGCCTCATCGTGGCCTTCATCGTGTTCGGGAGGAGGACGAGGCGCATCGGCAGGAAGCTGGGGGCCTCCACGTTCGCGGACTTCCTAGGGAAGGTTTACGGCTCTCCCGGGATCCGCGCGTTCACGGCTATCGTGATCTTCGTCATGATGCCCATTTACACCGCCGCGGTCCTCAAGGGCGGCGTCAACTCCCTGGCGGTCATAACCGGCCTGACCGATTACTACAACTACATACTGCTCGCCCTGTCGCTGATCGTCGCCGTCTACGTCGTCTACGGCGGTATCATAGCCGTCATGTACAACGACGCTTTCCAGGCCGCGATCATGTTCGTGGGGATGCTCGCCATACTTGTAGTGACCCTGACCTATTTCGGAGGATTCACGGAAGCCAGCACCCAGCTGACCAACCTATGGGACCTCAAGGTTTCCGATACCGGTCTGGGCGTCATGGACGGGTTCCGGGGATGGACCTCGACCCCCGAGTTCGCATCCAAGGAGTGGCTGACCGTCGTCACCTCCTTCCTCATGGGAGTGGGGATAGGGGCCCTGACCCAGCCTCAGCTGGCCGTCAGGTTCATGTCCGCCAAGTCCGACAAGGACCTGGACAAGTCCCTGATCATCGGGTCGATATTCATGTTCGTCATCGTGGGGTCCGCATACACGGTCGGCTCCTTGAGCAACGGGTATTTCTTCGACCAATACGGCCTGACGTCGTTCCAGTACATATCCGGGCTCGGCCTCGGGACGGACTTCATCGTCCCGCAGTACATCCTCGAGGTGTTCTCCGGCGTCACCTACGGCGACATCTTCGTGTCCCTCTTCCTGCTGTCCTTGATCTGTGCCTCGATATCCACCATCAGCGCCCTCATGCACACCATAGGGGCGGCGGGAGGATACGACCTCTACGAGATAATAGAGTCCAGGAGACAGGGCAAGGAGAGAAGCGCAGGGTCCGTGAGGCTCAGCAGGACGGTCATCGTCGTCATGATGATCATAGTGGTCGTCTACTGCTACGTCATGCCCAAGGACATAATCGCCAAGGCGACGTCGCTGTTCATGGGGATGACAGCCGCCGCGCTGCTGCCTGCGTACTTCCATGCGCTGTACTCCAAGAATCCCAGGAAGGACGCGGCCCTTGCGAGCATCGTGGCGGGAACCCTGGTATACATATTCCTCGCGTTGTTCGTCAACAGCGGCATGAGCATCTTCCTCCCTATCTGCAAGATGATCACCGGTCAGGCGGTCTTGATGCCAGACAGCCTGATATCCTTCGTGGACCCCCTGATAATCGCGCTCCCGGTCTCCATCGCGGTCATGGCGGCGGTGCTGGCGTTACGCAGGAAGACTCCTGTTTCAACTTGACGATTGGATTCCTTCCATCGTCTTTTTACAAACCTTTTTCCTTTTAATTTATTAAATTTAAAGAGAAACATGATATATTGTATTAATTCTACCGTTATAGAATAATATGAGTCCTAACACAAGATATCAAGGCCCTCTTTCGGTCTTGGAGGAGAGGCACGTGATCTCCATACTGGTGTTTCTCCAACGCAACGGACAGAGCAAGAGGATCGACCTGTATAACGCCGTGTCCACGAATCCGAACATGCCCAAGAAGATAGACCGCCTTGAGAGCCTGGGATTGGTCAAGCAGAGACGGGAGCATTGCACCCACACCACCTACGTCAGCTTGACGCCGACGGGCGAGGAAGTCGTAGGGCTTCTCCGGCGCATGGAGGACGCCATGGAGAACCCGCATGACAGGAGGCGATGCCAACAGTCTAAGTAGGACCACACGATGGCCGGTCATGCCTGCCGCTCTCGAGCTCGCCAACGTATCCGTCAAACGCGAAGGAAACTACATCCTGAAGTCGGTGGACCTCGTAATCGGCCAAGGCGAGAACGTGGCCGTGATAGGCCCGAACGGGTCCGGGAAGACCACCCTTATCAAGCTTCTGAGGGGCGACATACTTCCGTATTACGACGAGTCCAGCCCCGGGACCATCCGCATCTTCGGACAGGAGAGGTGGAACATATTCGACATCCGTAAGAGGATGGGCGTGGTCTCCATGGACCTTCAGAACAGGTTCCGTCCAGACACCACCGTGTTCGAGGTGATATGTTCCGGATTCTTCAACAGCCTGGACGTGTTCAGGGACAACACGGTCACCGCCGACATGGCGATGGCCGCTTACGACGCGGCCGCCATGATGGGGATCGAGCACGTTCTCGAGAGGCGGATTGAGAACCTCTCGCTCGGGGAGATGAGAAGGACGCTCATTGCCAGGGCTATGGTTACCAGCCCCGACCTTTTGGTGCTGGACGAGCCCATGACCGGTCTGGACGTGGTGATGAAATCCAAATTCCGCTCGATGTTCGACATCCTCATCCGGAGCGGCGTGAGCATCGTCATGGTGACACACGACCTGTCCGACATTCCGGCCTCGGTCAAGCGCGTCGTCATGGTCCGCGACGGCTGCATATTCTGCGACGGAGACAAGGAGTCTCTCCTCACCGACGGATAGATATCGAGCCTCTACGGGGAAGATATAAAGGTCTATCGCGATGCGGGCTCGTACACGATGAACGTGGTCGGAGGAGCCAAATGAGATACGTCTGTCCGGAGTGCGGATCCCAAATAGACGAGGATTCCGATTTCTGCCACGTATGCGGTTGTCTCAAATCGAAGGCGTACGCCGTCGGCGACGGCACGGCGGAGGGCGTCTGCCCGCGCTGCGGCAACGAGACCCTTCCAGGCGAGCTCTTCTGCGGGAGATGCGGGTATCCTCTCAAGACCCAGCCTCCGTTCTCCTTTTCCAAAAGAAGCATAGCGGCCATGATGCTGGCTCTTATACCGGGGTTCTTCTCGGTGTACGGCCTGGGCCACCTGGTGATGAAGGAGTGGGTCAGAGGCGCGATGTTCCTGGCCATGACAGCCTTATACTGGTACATGCGCGTGGGCGCCGGCAGCAACGGAATCCTGATCGTCTTGCTGAGCGTGGCGTTGTACATATACCAGGCATCGGACCTGTTCAGGGTCATAATGGCGAGAGGTCTTGGCAATGAGCGATTGGACGGAGAAATACCGCCCCGTCACGCTGGACGGCGTCGTGGGAAACCCGTCCGCCGTCAATACGCTGAGGGCGTGGGCGAAAAGCTGGTCGTCAGGGACCCCCTCCAAGCGCGCCGTGGTCCTCATGGGCTCCCCAGGCATAGGCAAGACCACCTCCGCGGAGGCTCTGGCCAGGGAGATGGGATGGGACGTAGTGGAGATGAACGCCTCGGACCAGCGCTCCGCCGAGGAGATAGAGAACGTGGCGCTTCGCGGGTCGATGTTCGATTCCTTCGGAGACGACGGCAGCTTCGGATCCTCTGCCGAGGGGAAGAGGAAGCTCATCATACTGGACGAGGCCGACAACTTCTTCGGCAGGGAGGACAGGGGGGCGGTCCCGGCGGTCGCGAGGCTCATACGCGAGTCCAGGCAGCCCGTGATCCTCATCGTCAACGATTTCTATGAGCTCAGCAGGAAGAGCCCGGTCATCAAGAACGACACGTTGCAGATCACGTTCAAGAAGGCCTCGCCGGCAACCGTCGCGAAGGTCCTGAGGGGCATAGCGAGCGCCGAGGGCGTGGAGGTCGACGAGGCCGCCATGGCGGAGATAGTCGACAACGCCTCCGGGGACCTGCGCGCCGCGGTCCGCAACCTCCAGTCGTTGGCACTGGGAACCGATTCGGTCACGCCCGAGATGGCGAAGGGGCTGTCCCCCAGGGATGTCAGGAAGGACATGTACGCCCTCATGGCCGCCATATTCAGGAGCGGAGACCCATCAGAGGCCCGTCTGACGATGATGAAGGTGGACGCGGACCCCTCCGACGCGGAGACCTGGGTGGATGGCAACCTTCCGTTCGAATACGCCGACAGAGGCGACCTGGTGCGCGGGTACGAGGCCCTCTGCAGGGCGGACCTGTTCCTCTCCAGGGTTCACAGGCGCCAATACTATCGCTTCATGGCATACGCTTCGGACATGATGTCTATGGGCGTATCCGCCGCGAAGATGACCGACGGCCATCCCAGGGACAGGCTGCGCTTCCCAGCGTTCCTCAACAAGATGTCCAGGTCCAAGGCCATGAGGAAGACCAAGGCTTCGGCGGCGCTCAAGCTGGCCGCATGCCTCCACGCCTCCACCGACCGGGTCTCGTCGGACATCGTCCCCTACCTCAGGGTGATGCTCTCCCACGACCCCGGCATGCGCGTATGGATCGCAGACAGCGCCCGTCTCGAGCCGGACGAGCTCGCATTCGTCATGGGCGTGTCTACCGATTCCCGGGAGGTCAAGGCGGCGTTCGTCGAGATTGCGAAAATGTCCGAGGACCGCAGAATCCAGTCGCAGGCTCCCAAGGCGGTTTCCATTCAGGCGCCCGCCTATTCCGAGCCCCCTGCGAAGGAGGCCATGGCGGAGCCCCAGAAAGGCCGCAGGAAGGCTCAGAAGGAGGAGCGCCCGGCATCCTCCGCCCAGCGTTCCCTTTTCGATTTCCGAGGTATAACATGGATCAGGGCTACAAGGACCTTCTAATCAAGCAGCAGTACCGCCTTTACAAGGACCATGCCGCCGTTAAGCTTTGCCACTGGATGAAGGAGAGCATGCTGCACGAGAGGCACTGTTACAAGCAGGACTTCTACGGCGTCAGCAGCCATCGCTGTTTGCAGATGACCCCTGCGATCAACGAATGCAGCCACATGTGCACTTTCTGCTGGAGGATCCAGGAGCACGACTTCGAGATAAAGGACTGGGCGGAGCCCAAGGAGATGCTGGACGCTCTGATCGAGCATCAGAGAAAGCTCATATGGGGATTCAAAGGGGACCCGAGGTGCGACCCTGCCATGTTCGAGGAGGCCCGTAACCCGAACCAGGTGGCGATATCCCTGGCGGGCGAGCCTATCACATACCCGTACCTCTCCGAGTTCATATCGGAATGCCACCGTCGCAAGATGACCACGTTCATGGTCACCAACGGAACGTATCCGGAGAAACTGGAGGCGCTGGACGAGCTCCCGTGCCAGCTGTACGTTACAGTGGCCGCCCCTAATCCCGAGGTGTACAGACAGGTCTGCAGGCCGAAGGTCTCTGACGGATGGGAGAGGATAATGAGGACATTGGAGCTGCTGCCTTCTTTGGACACCCGGACCGTCATACGGCACACGCTGGTGAAAGGGGTGAACATGGGCTGGACCGAAGAATATGCCCGTCTGGACCGCATCGCCGACCCCGACCTGGTGGAGCCCAAGGGATACGTCTTCGTCGGCGGCTCCAGGACTCGTCTCAGCATGTCCTGCATGCCGTCGTTCGCGGAGATCATGGAGTTCTCCGAGTCATTGGGTTCCCTGATAGGCATGGACGTCATCAACCGGCGGGAGGACAGCAGGGTGGTCCTGCTTGGGCACCCTGGCGAGGAGACCGACGTCAGGAAGATCCGCGGATGGCGAAGCGGCCGTCCCTGATTTGTATTTATAAAAAAAACCGGCCCGGAGGCCGTAAACGGTTTCATTCGACTGTTATCACATCGGGGGCATTCCGCCGGGCATCCCGCCGCTGGGCATGCCGGGGGCTCCTCCCTGGGGGGCGGCGCTCCTCTTGGCGGCGATGACGTCGTCGATCCTGAGGATCATGTTGGCGACCTCTTCAGCGGAGTTGATGGCCTGGACCTTCACCCTGAGGGGCTCCACGATGTTCCTGGCGAGCATGTCGACGGCGTCGGCGGTGTCAAGGTCGATTCCGTAGTACGCGGAGCGCTTGTCCTTCTTCTGGTGGGCGTTCTTGAGCTTGATGATGGCGTCGATCGGGTCTATTCCCGCATTCTCGGCAAGGGTCCAGGGGATGATCTCCATGGCCTTGGCGAACTTCTCGATGGCCAGCTGCTCCCTTCCGCCTACGGAGGACGCGTAGTCCATCAATCCGAGTCCGAGCTCGATCTCAGGGGCTCCGGCTCCGGCGACGACCTTGCCGTCTTCGATGGCGACACCGACGACGCGGATGGCATCGTTGAGGGCCCTCTCGACCTCCTCGAGCACGTGCTCGGTCCCGCCGCGGGCGAAGATGGTGATGGCCTTGGGGTTCTTGCATCCGGTGATGAAGGCCATTCCGTCCTCTCCGACCTGCTTCTCATCGACAGCGGCGGCCGTTCCGAGGTCCTCGGGGGTTATCTCCATGACGTTTCCGACGATGTTGGCTCCGGTGGCTTTGGCGATGGCCTCGAGGTCGCTCTGCTTGAGCCTCCTGTATCCGAGGATGCCGTTCTTGGCGAGGTAGTGCTGGACGAGCTCGTCCACGCCCTTCTGGCAGAACACGACGTTGGCTCCGACCGCCTTGATTTTGGCGACCATGTCCTTCATGGTGTTCTCCTCCTCGTTCATGAAGGATTTCATGGACGAAGGGTCGGTGATCTGAATCTGGGCGTCGAACTCGGTCTTCTTGACCTCGAGGGCGCATGAGAACAGGGCGATCTTCGCGTTCTCGACGTGAGAGGGCATCCTGGAGTGGACCTTCTCCTTGTCGATGATGACGCCTTCCACGAGATGGGTGTCGCCGATGACTCCGCCCACCTTTTTCTGGATGCGTATGTTCTTGGTGTCGATCTTGCCGTTCTCGGCGACGGCCTTGCAGGCCTTGACCACGATGCAGGAGAGGCTGTCCCCTTCCTCTCCGACGGATTTGCCGGTGAGGGCGGTGGCGGCGACCTGCTTGAGGATCTTGTTGTCGTTGGCGTCGACAGCGATTCCCTTGAGGATGTCGACGGCCTTTTCGGCGGCCATCTTGTAACCGTTGGTGATGACTGTGGGGTGGACGTTGGCGTTGATGAGGTCCTCGGACTGCTTGAGGAGCTCTCCGGCGAGGATGACGGAGGAGGTCGTCCCGTCGCCGCACTCGGTGTCCTGGGTCTTGGCGACCTCGACGACCATCTTGGCCGCGGGGTGCTGGACGTCAATTTCCTTCAGGATGGTGACTCCGTCGTTGGTTATGACGACGTCCCCGATGGTGTTGACGAGCATCTTGTCCATTCCCTTGGGTCCGAGCGTGGACCTGACCGCATCGGCGACGGCCTTAGCGGCGGAGATGTTGTTGAACTGCGCCTCTTTGTCTTTGCTTCTCTCAGTGCCCTCTTTGAGCACGATTACCGGCTGGCTTCCATTACCGTACATGGCTTGCACCTTATGGGCGCAGATACAATATTCCTTCTATATAAATTATTCTTCATTTTACGTCAAATACGACTCTTTGACGGTTGCCGTCCTTTTCGGAACCAATAAGTCGTCGCATGTGCTGGGCGCATCGATGCTGACAGACTTCTCCGTTCAGGACATGGGCCCGTTCAAAGATCGTGCGACCGTGTCTTTTCACGCCGGGACCTCCGAGATGCACCCGGAGAACGTCTTGGAATCGAAGACGGACGGTTCCGGCGTCCTGGGCTGCGTCCTGGTTCTGGGTCCGAACTCATCAGGCAAGTCCGTCCTCCTGGAGAGCCTGGGGAAGCTGAAGAGGATCGCCGCGGGGGAGCCCGTCCCGTCCGGGCATGAGGGCTTCGCCTTCGCCGGCGGCCATTCCTCGACCGAGATTTCGGTCTCCGTCAACTCCCGCCTTGTCCCTTATGTTTATTCCATATCCTATTCATCCGGGGAAGTCGTGTCGGAATCGTTATACCAGTACGTCACCGGCCGCAGGTCTATGGTGTTCGTACGCTCCGGAAACGAGTTCAGATTCGGGAAAGGGGCTGTAAAGAACCGCAGATCAATCAAGGCGGACAGCGGCAGGTCGTTCCTTTCCGCCGCGGCCGAATCCGGAGACGATGCCTGCTCCGATTTTTTGAAGGAGATGAGGGGAATGCGGACGGAAGTGCATCCATTGGACGAATCCGTGCGCATTCTGGAGTCAGACGGGGAGTTGAAAAGCGTGGTTCTCCGGGCTCTGCGCTTGACGGACTTCCGGGTGTCCGACATATCCGCATCGGAAGACGGCGTCGTCGTCTAGCATTCGGTGGACGGGGAGCGCTTCTGCCTTCCCATGTCGGCGGAGTCCGACGGGCTAGGGCGCGCCATATGCGTCTTGGTCACGGTCTGCCGCTCCCTCATCGACGGGACTGTGGCCGTGGTGGACGACCTCGACCTCCATCTTCATCCCAGGGTGGCGCGCTGGGTGATAGAACAGTACACATCTGACCGCAATCCCAACTCCTCGCAGCTGATAGCATCGGTCCACGACGCCACCCTTCTCGATTCCAAATCGCTTGTGCGCCGGGATCAGGTGTATTTCCTCGACAAAGGCGTCCGGGACTGTGCGACGAAGGCGGTCCGCCTGGCCGAGTTCGGAGGGGTACGCAAGGATGCCGATCTTCAGAAGGCCTATTTCGGATGGAAGTTCGGATCCCTCCCGAGGATAAGCTCTTCGGAGGCACTTCTGAGAAGGTGAGGGGAGAGCCCCCTCAATCGTTTATGTCGGCTTTCGGAGGCCTGAGGCCCTCGATGACGACCCCGTTCTTCTGGCAGTAGTCCCAAAGCGCCGCATGGATCGCCTCCTCCGCAAGTAGGGAGCAGTGGATCTTCACCTGCGGGAGGCCGTCCAACGCCTCCATCACCGCCTTGTTGGTCAGGGCCATTGCCTCCTGCACCGTCTTTCCTTTCACCATCTCGGTGGCCATGCTGCTGCTGGCGACGGCCGCGCCGCATCCGAACGTCTTGAATTTGCAGTCCCTTATCACGCCGTCATCGTCTATGTCCAGGAATATCCTCATGATGTCCCCGCACTTGGCGTTGCCCACGGTCCCCACGCCGGACGGGTTCTCGATCTCCCCTACGTTGCGCGGGTTCGTGAAATGGTCGATGACCTTGTCGCTGTATTCTCCGTCATACATGTCATACACCTTGCTTCTTGATGAAATCGTCATAAAGCGGGGAGAGCGAGCGGATCTTCGCCACGGCTTCCTTGAGGCAGTCGACGGCGTATTCCACCTCCTCCATGGTATTGCGCTCGGAGAGGGATATCCTGATGGACCCGTGGGCGACCTCGTGCGGGAGCCCTATGCCGAGCAGGACGTGGGAAGGGTCGAGGGAACCTGACGCGCATGCCGACCCGGTGGAGACGCAAACCCCCTTCAATCCCATGGACATCAGGAGGGACTCCCCCTCCACGAACTGGAAGCTGAAGTTCACGTTTCCAGGAAGCCTCTCCGTCCGATGTCCGTTCAGGCGGCAGTAGGGGATCTCCTTCTCTATGCGCTCTATGCACCTGTCCCTCATCGCGGTCATCTTTGCGACATCGGCCGCCATATCCTTGACGGCTAGCTCTGCGGCCACTCCCATCCCCACGATGCCAGGGACGTTGGAGGTACCCGCTCTCCTGCCGTTCTCCTGCTCCCCTCCGTGCATGAACGGCGGAAGCCTGACGCCTTTCCTGACGTAAAGGAAGCCGATTCCCTTTGGCCCACCGAACTTGTGTCCGCTGGCGCTGAGGAGGTCGACGCCCAGGGATTCGACGTCGAGAGGTATGTGGCCGAAGGCCTGGACCGCATCGGTGTGGAACAGGATGCCCTTCTCCTTGGCGATCTTCCCTATCTCCGCGATGGGCTGTATCGTGCCGATCTCGTTGTTCGCCGTCATCACAGATATCAGTATCGTGTCCGGACGGATCGCGGAAAGAAGCTCGTCCATCCTTATGCGCCCGTCCTTGTCCACGTTCACCTTGGTGACCTCGAAACCCTGCTTCACAAGGTAGTCTGCAGTCTCCAGTATGGCATGGTGCTCTATGGAGGACACTATCAGGTGTCTTCCCTTGCCAGAGCGGAGGGCTGACCCTGAGACCAGGGCCCAGTTGTCGGACTCGGTCCCGCCAGAGGTGAAATAGATCTCTGATGGGTCCGCGTTCAAGGCCCTTGCGATCTTCTCCCTGGCCTCGTTGACTGCTTTGCGCGGGGACCTCGACATCGAGTGGATGCTGGCGGGGTTCCCGTAGTCTACAGAGAAGAAGGGGATCATGGCGTCCAGGGCCTCCTTCCTCATCTGCGTGGTTGCCGCGTTGTCTAGGTATACGGTTTCCATCTTTCTCAGGATGTCAACCTCTGGAGTGTATTTGTATTTACCTACCAATTTGATAGGTAGGTTTATTATCAAGAATCGGATAACCAAGTTGTGGAGCGTATGCAAGACAAGGCATATAGATTGGAGACCCTGCAGGTGCATGCAGGGCAGGAGACCCCGGACCCTACGACTGACGCGCGCGCCGTCCCGATATACATGACGACGTCGTACGTGTTCAAGGATTCCGCACAGGCAGCAGGAAGGTTCGCCCTCACGGAGCCCGGAAACATCTACACCAGACTCATGAACCCCACGTCGTCGGTTTTCGAGGAGAGGATCTGCGCGTTGGAGGGAGGAGTGGCTGCATTGGCCACATCGTCGGGGGCGGCCGCCATAACCTATGCCGTCCAGAACATCGCCCTCGCAGGCGACCACATCGTGTCCTCCGTCAACGTCTACGGGGGGACGGCCAACCTCTTCGCGAACACACTCCGCGAGCAAGGGATAGAGACGACCTTCGTCGACCCTTCCGATCCGAAGAACTTCGAGAAGGCCATCAAGGCCAACACCAAGCTTCTTTATACCGAAGTGCTCGGGAATCCAAACTCCGACGTCGCAGACATAGAGTCCATCGCGGAGATCGCCCACAGGCACGGGATCCCCCTCATAGTGGACAGCACCTTCAGCCCGCCCTCCGTCTTCAGGCCTCTGGAGCACGGGGCGGACATCGTCGTCCACTCGGCCACCAAGTTCATCGGAGGACATGGGGTCGCCATGGGCGGAGTCATCGTCGACGGCGGGAAGTTCGACTGGGCGCAGAACGACAAGTTCCCCACCCTGTCCAAGCCGAACCCCTCCTATCACGGCGTCGTGTTCACCGATGCTGTGGGCAAGGCCGCGTTCGTGGTCAAGATCCGCACCACGCTCATGAGGGACCAGGGGGCCACGATATCGCCGTTCAACTCGTTCCTGCTCCTCCTCGGTCTCGAGACCCTCTCCCTGCGCACCGAGCGCCATATCCAGAACGCGCTCAAGGTCGTGGAGTTCCTCAACGGCCATCCGAAGGTGGAGAAGGTCAACCATCCGTCCCTCGCCACCGGCAAGGCCAAGGAGCTGTACGACAGGTACTTCCCCGATGGGGCGGGATCGATCTTCACGTTCGAGATCAAAGGCGGCGCCGCCGAAGCCAAGAAGTTCACCGAGTCATTGGAGCTGTTCTCTCTGTTGGCTAACGTCGCCGACGTCAAGTCGCTGGTGATCCATCCGGCTTCCACGACGCATTCGCAGCTTTCAGAGGAGGAGCTCCTCGCGTCTGGAATCAAGCCCAACACGGTGCGCCTTTCCATAGGCACGGAGCACATAGACGACATTATCGACGATTTGAAGAACGGATTCGACAAGATTTGAGGGATAGAGATGCTTTACGATTCGATAGACAAGACGATTGGCGGCACCCCGCTGGTGGAACTTAAGAATATTGAGAGGGACCTGGGCCTCAAGGGAAGGATATTCGCCAAGGTGGAGATGTTCAACCCGGCGGGGTCGGTGAAGGACCGCATAGCTAAGGCGATGCTCGACGACTTGGAGGCCAAAGGCAAGATCGACAAGGACACGGTCCTGATCGAGCCCACGTCCGGGAACACCGGTGTCGCCCTGGCCGCGATGGCCGCCGCCCGCGGATACAAGTTCAAGATAGTGATGCCGGAGACCATGTCCGTCGAGCGCCGCAAGCTCATCAAGGCGTACGGGGCAGAATTGGTCCTCACCGAGGGCGCCAAAGGGATGAAAGGCGCGGTGGCAAAGGCGGAGGAGCTGTCCAAGGAGATTCCCAACTCGGTCATACCCGGGCAGTTCGTGAACCCTGCCAATCCGGATATCCACTTCCGCACCACCGGACCTGAGATATGCAAGGATCTGGACGGCAAGGTGGACGCGCTGGTCGCCGGCGTGGGTACCGGCGGGACCCTCAGCGGTACCGGAAAGTATCTGAAATCCAAAATCCCGGGCGTCCAGGTGGTCGCGGTGGAGCCCAAAGGGTCTCCTCTCCTCTCCGAAGGGAGGGCCGGGCCTCACAAGATCCAGGGGATCGGAGCAGGCTTCATACCCGATACCTTGGACACGGGGATATACGACCGCGTCATCGCCGTGGAGGACGTCGACGCGTTCGAGTACGGCCGCATGGTGGGAAGGAAGGAAGGGTTCCTGGTCGGGATCTCGTCCGGAGCCGCCCTTGCCGCCGCCGTCCAGCTGGCGAAGGAGGATACGTACGCCGGGAAGAACATCGTCGCCATATTCGCCGACACTGGCGAGAGGTACCTGTCCACGGCGCTCTTCGAAGAGTGAAAACCATTTGCCGGCGGCCTTCGCCGGCCTTTTCGATTCTCTATACCGTCGGTAGAACTCGTCCAGCCTGCGTTGGACGCGCCACTCCTTGATCAGCTCCGAGCGGGCCTTCCACTCGTCGTGCTTGATGTCCATGTAAGCGTCCATATGCGGCCATAGCCCTTCGAGTGTGTCTGATTCGACAGGGTCGTAAATCAGTGCCGTACGTGCGTTCTCGCGGATGTTCCAGACTCCTAACGGAATGTCGTATCCTGGGTGTATCTCCCTCATGACTATCACGCCCGCGCTTCTGCGTTCCCGTTCCAGCATCTCGCAGACGGCCAGCCTCGCGGCGTAATAGCTTCCGCCCATGACGGCGTATCTGGACCGGCCGTCGTAGTCCTCGTGGTCCACCTCGAAGTCCACGTGATAGGAGGACTGGTTCCAGCTTGACTTGGGATACCATGCCTCCATCATCTCGAAGCGCCATGTGCACGGCATCATCACGAACGCCCATCTGTTGTCCAGCTGGTTCCAGAAGTACACGCGGTACTTGTCTATGGTCTCATAGTGCTTGACGCGTTCCGCCAGGTCCTTGGATATGATGTCGTCCACGGCGGTGATGCTCCATCTGGTAGGCACGAAGCGCCTGTTCCTTCCTGTCCCCATCGTCCCGACCGAGAACGCCTTCTCTATCTCGGTGACCCTGGTCCCCGAGCGGTACGATGCTATGACAGCGTCCGTCGCGCGCATGTCAGTATCGTAGAAGCTACGTTCCAGGCTGCGTTCGAAGCGTCCGTTGCCCACGCTCATCCCTTCTATTCTTGCGGACGGGCCGAAAGGCTGGGCGGACTCGTCGAGGAAGGGCCTGCCCTTGGGCTTGCTGGCGAAGCTGGTCTCCACGTCAACCGGCTTCTCGGTCAGTGCGATCTCCTGGACGCTGTCGACTATCCTCCCTGATTTTCTGAAATCCTTGGCGTCTATCCTGTATTTTCCGCGAACCAGCCTGAAACGCATGTCGACGATGGACGCCTGAGACCTGCCGACCCACCTCTCCGGGGTATCCAATAGCGAGGTGTCGCCGTATTCCTGCGGCAGCAGAGGGCCGATATCCACCTTGGGGTATCCGAAACGTCCTACGAAGACGGACGGCGGGCTGCTCCCTCCGACGTCCTTGGTCTCGATCTCAGGCATCGTAGGGCGTACGGAATAGAACTTGGCCATCAAGGGGCACCTGCTCTTCCCGCAGAGATTCCGGGAGCCCTTGCAGACCACGCAGAGCCCGTTCTTCACGACTGGACCCTCTACGGAGGAAGGGGTGCCGAAGAATTCCTGCGAGACCATGCCGACGAGATTGCGAATACGGACAAATACGTTCCGAAGAAAGGGAAGCAGGCGACATCTTGGCGTTAGCCGATGCAAGGGGAGACGTCTCCTGCTTTATCATCCAAAACG
>JAEEGL012327515.1_pt1 | contig 14101 bp, 11 predicted proteins | sample 9134231 | NCBI WGS metagenome assembly JAEEGL01 (sample SAMN16246548, study PRJNA631951) | gut metagenome | biome: gut microbiome; feature: rumen; material: fiber-attached | host: Bos | place: Iran: Karaj | collected 2018-10 | reverse complement strand
TTGAGCCAGAAGGTGATGTGGAGTCTGTTGGCCGGGGCACCGGTGATTGGCGGACTTACTACCATTGGTCGATGGTGGCCGTCGCTCACCAGTTCTAGGCTGTTGAAGCCGCTGTGGGCACGGTTGGAACCACGGTAGACCGAGGGTGCCATGGTTCCCATATAGTCGGGGTATTGATCGTGGACTGTCCAGCATAGGGGTATCTCACCGCTTGCCGAAGCGTCGAAGTCCTCGAAGTAGGGCAGTGGCCGCGGGCCGCAGGCGGTGGCGAAGGTGCCTGCAGTGGCAAGACTGTTGCCGCTGGGACAGGAGGCCTGCAGCAGGTAGCGGTAGGCGGTGCTGGAGGTGAGGCCCGTGACGGTGGCTGTGGTTGAAGTGGTGACGATTACCGTGTCGCCCACTGTGAGGCTATATGACGTGGCACCTGTGGAGGGCCACGAGAAGGTTGCCGAGGTGTTGCTTATTGCGCTGACGGCGATGCTGTCGGGCCGTGGGCATGAGGTGCAGTGGATGGCGGCGGTGGCAATGGTGGTGCTTGCAGCGAAACCGCTACCGTTGTAGAGAGTGTCGCCACCAGGGGCGATGACAGTGAAGGCGCAGAAGGGGCCGTAACCGTTGCTACCGGCATGCCATATGAGCGTAATGCTGTCGCCGTCGCAGACTGGGATATAGGCGGTTGCAGTCTCGCTACCGTTGGGCACCGAAGCACTTCCGCGTAGGTTGCCGCCAGCATAGAGCTCCACGGCGTTGCCCCCGCCCCACACTATGTTGTATTCGTTCAAGGTGCTCATGTCAACCTGCACCTCGCACTCAGTGCCTGCACAGACCGTAGTGGCATGGCGGACAACTGGCTGTGACGATATCTCGCCATTGCATAAGGTGGCTACGCCGGGGGCGTAGGCTGTGCCTGCCGAGAGTCCGGTAAAGGTGTAGGAGGAGTCGGTCACGGTGTCGAGAGCCATGCCGTCGAGACTCACAATCCATTCGGTGGTGCCTGCCGCAGGAGTCCATGATATGGTGAGGCTGCCGACGGTTATACCGTCGACTGCTATTGCTGCAGGTGGCGGGCAGGAAGGACAGGGGCTGGTAGTTGTATAGACTACGGCTCCATTGTACATACCTGCTCCGTTACCGGCGGCCAGCACAGTGCCGTCGCCGACAGTGAAGGAATAATCGAGAGAACTGAAAATACCGTAGCTCTCATATAAGTTGGTGTCAATCCATATAAAAGCTACCGAATCGGTGGAGCATACAGGTAGGCTTACGTTGACTACCGAATCAGAGGCTCCGGGGCCGCCGGCAAGGGCGACAGGTACGCCGTTAACGACGGCGACGATGGCGACATAGGCGTAGTTGAAGATTTCGCCATGGTAGTCGTTGTCTACTAATTGTATGTTGATGGTACAGTAGCCGGAATCACACATTGTATGGAATGACAGTGGACTAGTCCACTCGCTGTATTCACCGCCACAATAGGAGCGCACCCAGACGTAATAGAGCGTGCTTGGCAGTAGGTTGTCAAGGGTATATGCGGTGTCGGCGGTGATGTAGAACACCGCTGAATCGATATCGGCAACGGTGGATATGGCCAAGTCGTAAGATATGGCGTTGGTGGAGTGCCAACGCACAGTGACACCGACATCGGTGATAGAGTCGGTGGTCACAGCAGTTGGACGGTGGCAGCTGGTGATGCCGATAACTTCGATGGCGCTGATATAGGCGTAGTCGACTTGACCTGCATGCGATGTACAGCGGAAGGCTATCCAGATGGTGTCATCGCCGATGGTGTCAGTGTCGAAGGTGTAGTTGGTGAGGGTGGTGGATGTTACGTTTGCCATCGGCACGAACGATAATGCCGACGATAGGTCAGTTACATATCCGAGTTCGAAGGTGGCCGGGTCGAGGGCGTCAATGGCTGCGGTAACGGTAACACGCATGTCGGTGGCTGGTAGGTGTATGTGTGGTAGGGCAATTATGGTACTGCTGCCAAAATTTGGCGAGAATTGTAACACAGGCCCGAATCCGAAGTATTGTTCGTCAACAACTGCAATATAGCTTGGTGTGTGCATGGTTGTCCAGCATCGTGGAGCGTAGCCCTGTGGCATTGAGTCGAATGTTATGTTGACAGGTGCCGATAGCCCGGATAGGCACAGGGTACGGGTGCTTCCTATCGGTTGCCATTCTGTGGTGTCGTCGCACACAGAACGCACCCATAGCCAATAGTCAGTGGCTGGTGCCAGACCAGTGATGGTGAATGTGTTGTTTGTGATGCCTCCAATGACAGTGGCAGTGGATGTGTCGTTAGTCGTATTGTAACCCACTTCATAGCTTAATGCGACACTGACATTGTTCCATCGCAGGCTCACACTCGTGCTGTCAACACTGTCGATATATGTTTGATTAGGTTTGCGACAGCCCACTGCAGCCTCAACCGTTATGTCGTCAATTAAGCATGCAGCCTTTGCGTAGCGGGAGTTCCAGAAGAATGTCACATAGGCAGTGCTGCCTGATATATCGTCAGTCCAGAATTCGTATTCTGTATATTGGGTATTGTGGTTTGGAACGGTGAAGAGTGGTACAAACGTTGAGGTGTCGCCGAGTGAGGTGAGTACACCGGCACGCAGGGTGCCTTGTGTGGTGTCGCTATAGCGCATATGGAATTTTACGTGCATCTGATTGGCCGAAAGGTCAATGGTGGGCATTGCAATTACATTGCACAAACCTTGGAGGCGCAGGTATCCGGTGTCGCTGTAGGCATTGTTGGCGTTTCGGAACACCCGCGGATAGGTGGTGCTGGCCATGCTGCTTCCAACAATGGTGGTGTAGCAGTCGGGTTCGCTTTGTGAAGCATAGCTTTCCATATTGTCGAAAAATGGCGCTTGTTCGGTGTAGTTGCAGCGGGTGGTGAAGTTGTATGTAAGGGTGTGAGTACTGCTGTCGTTGCTGCATATTGAGCGTACTATGGCCGTGTGGCTGCTATTGGGTGCAAGGCCATTGACGGTGGTCTGGTTATAAAAAACACCCATATCGACACCGTCGAGGACGAGGCGGAAGTCGGCTGTACTCTCGGTGCTGTCGGCGGCAGCGAGTGTAACGCTGGTAGTACTTATGTTGGTCATTCCAAACGATGTGGGCCAATGGCACAGACTCATGGTGTCTAGCACTTCGATATCATCTACATACCAGTAGTAGTTTGTGCCACGGGTGCGGTTGCGCATCGCTATGCGAGCACCTGCCGGTGCTGATGCAAAGCGGCACTCTTTGAGTTGGCAGGCATTGTTAAAGGAAATGCAGTGGTAAGTCACCAATGCCACGAAAGTCGAAGTGTCCGAAGCGTCGGTGACATAACCCACATCGAAGTATCCCGGTGTTATTGAAGTCCCTTCAGGTCGAGTGTTGAACACAAGGGTCAATCCGTTGATAGGCTCATTGAAAGCGGGAAACACAAGTACGCGATTCTTGTTGGAACTGCCACTGTAGAAGCGTAACTGTTTGGTGCTGTTGCAGCTGGCTGATGTTGTAAGTGATAACGAACAGCCGTAATAGGAGAAACCCTGTGCCGTGAAACTTGAAATGTTGGTCATTGTGTCGAAATTCTCTGCATAAGGAATTGTCAACTGGGCATTTGCCCCATGCGGAAACAGGATTGCTGCCATTAAAAAGATGGTGAGAATGATGCGTCTCATCGTTATTATTGTTTTTTGTGATGTTATTATGTAATCTATGATGTTGGTTATCATGGAGAAAAAGGTATGGTCACGTAGTCGTGGCCAACAACAAATATACAAATATTTCTTACTGTGGCAACATATTTTTTATAATTTATACAACAATTTGTGCGGTATGTCGTTTATATGGTTGAATTATGCGACAATATCTTGACCTCTTACAATATGTGCTCGATCATGGTACCGAGCGTCATGACCGCACAGGCACCGGCACAATAGGTGTCTTCGGTTACCAAATGCGTTTCAATCTGGGCGAGGGCTTCCCTGCTCTGACCACCAAGAAACTGCACCTGCGCTCGATTATCCATGAGCTGCTGTGGTTCCTGCGTGGCGACACCAATATCAAATACCTTAAGGACAACGGTGTGAGCATCTGGGATGAGTGGGCCGACGAGAACGGCGACCTGGGTCCCGTCTACGGCTCGCAATGGCGTTCGTGGCCCGACGGCCATGGCGGCACCATCGACCAGATTGCCAACGTCGTCAACGAAATAAAGAGCAATCCATACAGCCGCCGCCTGATGGTGACGGCATGGAACCCCGCCGAGATACAGGACATGGCCCTGCCGCCATGCCACTGCTTGTTCCAATTCTACGTCAGCGACAGCAAGCTGTCGTGCCAGCTTTATCAACGCAGCGCCGACATCTTCCTCGGTGTACCCTTCAACATTGCCAGCTATGCGCTGCTCACGATGATGATGGCGCAGGTGTGCGGCCTGGAGCCTGGCGACTTCGTCCACACCTTCGGCGATGCACATATCTACAAGAACCACCTCGACCAAGTGCACCTGCAGCTCTCGCGCGAGCCGCGTCCGCTGCCAACCATGCGCATCAACCCCGAGGTGAAGGACATTTTCGGCTTCTGCTACGACGACTTCAAGCTCGAGAACTACAATCCGCATCCGCATATCAAAGGGGAGGTGAGCGTATGACCCTTAACAAGCATACATGGTGCGTCGTCATGGCCGGTGGCATAGGAAGCCGCTTCTGGCCCATCAGCCGCACCGACAACCCCAAGCAGTTTATCGACGTGGCAGGCGTGGGACGCTCCATGCTGCAGATGACTTTCGCCCGCTTCGAGAAGATATGCCCGCGGCAGAACATCGTCATCGTCACCGGTGACCAGTATGCCGACCGTGTGCGTGAGCAGGTGCCTGGGCTGCTGCCCTATCAGGTGCTCAGCGAGCCCCTGCGCCGCAACACGGCCCCCTGCATAGCCTACGCCGCTGCGGTCATCAGCCAGATAGACCCTCAGGCCACGATAATCGTGTCGCCTGCCGACCATGCTATCTTCCGCGAGGAGAAGTTTGTGGCCGATATGCAGCAGGCCGTGCAGACTGTGGCCATGCACGACTGGATTATTACCCTCGGGGCACAGCCCGTGAGGCCTGACACCAGCTACGGATACATACAGTTCAACGAGAAGCCGTCGCTGCCGCGTGCCCTCAACCTGCACCCCGTGGTCACCTTTACCGAGAAGCCGCCTGTCGAGCTGGCGCGCCAGTTCATCGCCAGCGGCGAGTTCTTCTGGAATGCCGGTATCCTGGTATGGCAGTTGCCGGTGCTGCGCGATGCCTACCGTAAGTATCTGCCGGCTATCGCCGAAGCCTTCTTCAACCTTGGCCTCGGCACCCCGTGGGAAGAACTGGAACGCGTCTATTCGCAGAGCGAGGCTATATCGGTCGACAACGGCATTATGGAGAAGGCCGACAACGTGCATGTCATGGAGGCAAGCTTTGGCTGGAGCGACGTCGAGACGTGGGATTCGCTCTACGACACCGCCCGCCACGACAAGGAGGGCAACGCTATGTTAAGCGATGGCAATGTGTTCACCTACGACACCCGCAACACCCTGGTGGTGATGCCCACGGGCCAGAGCAAGACCTTGGTGCTCGAAGGCCTAGACGGATATATTGTCGCTGTCAACGATGACACCCTTATGGTATGCCGCCGCAAGAACGAGGAAATGGTCTTCCGCTTCGCCTCCGACGTGGAACTGAAGAAACTGATAGATAACAAATAAAACACAATAATGAAACGCTACGAGATTAAGCAATTACTGAAAGAAGATGTGAGCGCCTTGATAGGCACCACGATATGTGTAAAAGGCTGGGTGCGCACCAAGCGCGGCAACAAGAATGTTGCCTTCCTGGCCGTGAACGACGGCTCGATCATCCACAATATCCAGGTGGTGGCCGACCCCGCCAAGTTCGAGGAAGAGCTGCGTCGCATCACCACCGGTGCCTGCATCGGCGTGGAGGGCAAGCTCGTCGAGAGCCAGGGCTCGGGCCAAGCCGTCGAGGTGCAGGCCGAAAGCATCGTCGTCTACGGCGAGGCCGACCCCAACACCTATCCCCTGCAGAAGAAGGGCCACAGCATGGAGTTCCTGCGCGAGATAGGCCACCTGCGCCTGCGCACCAACACCTTCGGCGCCGTCATGCGTCTGCGCCACAACATGGCCATGGCCATCCACACCTTCTTCCACGAGCGCGGCTTCTTCTACTTCCACACGCCGCTCATCACCGCCAGTGACTGCGAAGGTGCCGGCGAGATGTTCCATGTCTCTACCCTTGATCCCGAGAATCCTCCTCGCAAGGAGGACGGCACCATCGACTGGGAGCAGGACTTCTTCGGCAAGTTTACTGCCCTCACCGTCAGCGGACAGCTCGAAGGTGAGCTTGGCGCCACTTCATTAGGAAAAATCTACACTTTCGGCCCCACTTTCCGTGCCGAGAACAGCAACACGCCGCGCCATCTGGCCGAGTTCTGGATGATTGAGCCCGAGATGGCTTTCTACCAGCTCGACGAGCTCACCGCCCTCGAGGAAGAGTTCATCAAATACTGTGTCCGCTGGGCTCTCGACCACTGCATGGACGACCTCGAGTTCCTTAACAAGATGATTGATCCGGGCCTCATCGAGCGCTTAAAGAGCGTTATCGACACCGATTTTGTGCGCCTGCCATACACCGAGGGTATCAAGATACTGGAGGAGGCCGTCAAGAATGGTGTGAAGTTCGAGTTTCCTGTCAGCTGGGGTGTGGATCTCGCTTCCGAGCATGAGCGCTACCTGGTGGAGAAACACTTCAAGAAGCCCGTCATTATGATTGACTATCCGAAGGAGATCAAGGCTTTTTACATGAAGCAGAACGACGATGGCAAGACCGTTCAGGGTACCGACGTGCTCTTCCCTCAGATTGGCGAGATCATCGGAGGTTCCGTGCGCGAGGAGAACTACGACAAGCTGATGACCCGCATCAACGAGCTGAACATCCCGATGAAAGATATGTGGTGGTATCTCGATACCCGTCGTTACGGTAGCTGCCCGCACGCTGGCTTCGGCCTGGGCTTCGAGCGTCTGATGCTCTTCGTCACCGGCATGGCCAACATCCGCGACGTCATCCCCTTCCCGAGAACGCCGAAGACCGCTGAGTTCTAGGCGTGGTAAAACAGTGATGAGAAAAAACGTGCGGACTTCAGATAAGGAAGTCCGCACGTTTCGCTTTCCCAGAGGAGCCTCTTCAGTTGAGGAAGAGCCTTATATTGAGGCCTCCTGCCTCAATATTCTGGCAGCAGCGGGCAAAACTCATGATGTTCTGGAGTATCTGCTCCGAGGGTTGTATGGTTGTGCTTGCAGAGGTCGGAAATGTGTCCGCTTGGGTGAATTCGTATTCCTGCATCATACGCGCCTTTATAAGTTGAACAATCAATTTCACCCATTATAACTCTGTAGACACGGTTTTATTGTGCCGTAATAAGTTTTTAACACAATAAAAAATGTTAAAAAATTCCCTGTTGTCATAAATTGGGGAAAATGGTTATATACACAGTTGGGTTCATACCTGTCACGAACCTCGGTTGAAATTATTTCGCCATAGTTTGGAACGCCTTGTCCAACCTCAGCAGGTCTCTGTCTTCAAGCCACCTCCTCCCCTCAAAAACGCCTTCTGAAAAACGTATTGGAAGCTGATTCAAGTTTGGGGGCAAAAATGTGAAAAACGTGTTGAAAAAGTTTATTTTTGTACTGGCATTTTTGTTGATAAAAAGTATTTTTGGATAAAAATAATGTGTTAAAATTATTTTATAATTATCATATTACCAGCCTCTCCAAAAAATTTTAAGATTATTTAACAGTTGGCGGAATGTGAGATGCTTGGTGGGGTCGGAAAAAAGTAGTACTTTTGCAATTCCTTTTTGGGCGGATTATGTCCGTAAATAATTAGAAAACAATAATAATAAATAAAAACAAAGTTAAAAGAAATGCCAACAATTCAGCAATTAGTTCGCAAAGGACGTCAGCAGATGGAGTACAAATCCAAGTCTCCCGCTCTCGACAGCTGCCCGCAGCGTCGTGGTGTCTGCACCCGTGTGTACACCACCACCCCTAAGAAACCTAACTCGGCCATGCGTAAGGTGGCACGTGTCCGCTTGACCAACGGCAAGGAAGTCAACGCTTACATCCCGGGTGAGGGTCACAACCTGCAGGAGCACTCCATCGTGATGATCCGTGGCGGTCGTGTGAAAGACCTTCCTGGTGTGCGTTATCATATCATCCGTGGTGCATTGGACACCAGCGGAGTGGACGGTCGTCGCCAGCGTCGTTCCAAATACGGTGCCAAGCGTCCGAAACAGGCCGGCAAGTAAAGTTTAAAGTTTAGAGTTTAAAGTTTAAAGTTAGAACTAGCAATGAGAAAAGCTAAGCCCAAGAAAAGAATCATCCTCCCGGATCCCAAATACAATGACGTCCTCGTCACCAAGTTTGTCAACAACCTGATGATGGGTGGCAAGAAGACCATCGCCTACAAGATTTTCTATGAGGCAATCGATGTCGTGGCCGACCGTACGAAAGAGGACGGACTCGAGGTGTGGAAGAAAGCCTTGGCCAATGTGACCCCGAGCGTCGAGGTGCGCAGCCGCCGTATCGGTGGTGCCACTTTCCAGATCCCTACAGAGATCCGCGCCGAGCGCAAACAGAGCATCGGTATGAAGAACCTTATCGGCTTCTCGCGTAAACGCAGTGAAAAGACCATGGCCTTGAAGCTGGCCGCTGAAATCCAGGCTGCTTACAAGGAAGAAGGTGCCGCCTTCAAACGTAAGGAGGATATCCACCGCATGGCCGACGCCAACAAGGCCTTCTCGCATTTCAGAGTGTGATTATATTATATAGGATAATACATTAATATAATATAACAGCAACAAGCAACAATATGTCCGACCTAAAGTACACGCGCAACATCGGTATAATGGCTCATATCGACGCCGGCAAGACGACGACGACAGAGCGCATCCTCTTCTACACCGGCAAGAATTACAAGCTGGGTGAGACGCACGAGGGTAGTGCTACCATGGACTGGATGGTGCAGGAGCAGGAACGTGGCATCACTATCACGTCGGCTGCTACCACCGTGTATTGGGAATGGCATAACAACCGCTACAAGTACAACATCATCGACACACCAGGTCACGTGGACTTCACCGTCGAGGTGGAACGTTCGCTGCGTGTGCTCGACGGTGCCATCGCTATTTTCTGCGCCGTGGGCGGTGTGGAACCCCAGTCGGAGACCGTGTGGCGCCAGGCCGACAAGTACGGTGTGCCGCGTATCGCCTTCATCAACAAGATGGATCGTGCTGGTGCCGATTTCTTCTCCGTGGTGAACCAGATCAAGGAGCGTCTCGGAGCCAATCCCATCCCGCTGGAGATACCTATTGGACAGGAAGACCTGTACAAAGGTGTGGTGGACCTCATCGCCAACAAAGCCCTTGTGTGGGACGAGAATTCCAATGGACAGCACTTCGAGGAGATTCCTATGCCCGACGACTTGAAGGACACCGTGGCCGAGTACCGCCAACGCCTTATCGAAGGTGTGGCTGAAGAGAACGAGGAGCTGATGATGAAGTTCTTCGACGACCCCGACTCCATCACCGCCGATGAGGTCATCGCCGAGATACGTAAAGCTACCCTGGCACAGAAGATTGTCCCTGTGATGTGCGGTTCTGCCTTCAAAAACAAGGGCATCCAATCGTTGCTTGACGCTGTCGCCGCATTCCTGCCGAGTCCGCTCGACATGCCTGAAATCGACGGTATCAACCCCAAGACTGAGAAAGAGGAGTGCCGCAAGGTGGATGTCAAAGCCCCCTTCTCCGCTCTGGCTTTCAAGATTGCCACTGACCCCTATGTGGGCCGTCTGTGCTTCTTCCGCGTTTACAGCGGCAGCCTCGAGAGTGGTTCGTATGTCTACAACGCCAACACCGGTAAGAAAGAGCGCATCTCTCGTATCATGCAGATGCACTCCAACAAGCAGAACCCCCTCGACCGCATCGAGGCCGGCGACATCGGAGCCGCTGTGGGCTTCAAGGACATCAAGACGGGACACACTCTCTGTGACGAGCAGCATCCTATCGTCCTTGAGTCGATGAAATTCCCCGAGCCCGTGATCAGCATCGCTGTGGAACCCCATACCCAGGCTGATATGGATAAGATGACCAACGCCCTGATGAAACTGGTGGAGGAAGACCCCACATTCCGCGTCAAGACCGACGAGGTGAGTGGGCAGACCGTCATCAGCGGCATGGGCGAGTTGCATCTGGACATCATTATGGACCGTCTGCGCCGTGAGTTCGGTGTGGATGTGAACCAGGGCCGTCCCGAGGTGGCCTACAAGGAGGCCATCACCACCACCGTGCAGCACCACGAGATCTACAAGAAGCAGACAGGCGGCAAGGGTAAGTTCGCCGATGTATTGTTCGAGATCGGCCCCGCCGATGATGGTGTCGTGGGACTGCAGTTCATCAACGAGGTGAAGGGCGGCAATATCCCGAAGGAGTTCATCCCCGCATTGGAGAAAGGCTTCAAGGAGGCCATGCAGAACGGTGTCCTCGCCGGATACCCCATGGATTCGATGAAGGTACGTATCATCGACGGCTCGTTCCACCCGGTGGATTCGGACCAGCTGAGCTTCGAGCTCTGTGCCAAGATCGGCTTCAAGGCTGCTTGCCGCAAGGCCAATCCAGTGCTGCTGGAACCCATCATGAAGCTCGAGGTGTTGACTCCCGACACTTATGTGGGTGATGTGACCAGCGACTTGAACCGCCGTCGTGGCATGCTGGAGAACATCGCCGCCAAGGTGGGCGTCCAGGCCATCCATGCCAAGGTGCCTCTGGAGCAGATGTTCGGCTATGTCACAGCGTTGCGCACCATCACCTCCGGCCGTGCCAATTCCACCATGGAGTTCTCGCACTATGCCGAGGTGAGCCGCGAGTTGCAGGATGCTATTTTGAAGAATAAAAATAATTAAAAAATAAATAACAATGAGTCAAAGAATCAGAATCAAGCTCAAATCTTACGACCACAATCTCGTCGACAAATCGGCAGAGAAGATTGTGAAGACCGTTAAGATGACTGGTGCAGTGGTCAATGGCCCCATACCCCTGCCTACCAACAAAAAGATTTTCACTGTCAACCGTTCGACCTTCGTCAACAAGAAGTCTCGCGAACAGTTCGAACTGAGTACCTACAAGCGTCTGATGGACATTGAGATCAATGATCGTACAAAGACTATCGACGCCCTCATGAAGCTCGAGCTCCCCAGCGGTGTGGAAGTTGAAATCAAAGTGTGAGTTTTAATCAGCCAATGTCAACGACAGACAAGCTGAATTGTCTAACAAATTAAAAGAATCCAAACTAGAAATGTCAGGATTAATTGGAAAGAAAATCGGTATGACCAGTCTTTTTGATGCCGACGGAAAACAGATTCCGTGCACAGTGATTGAAGCTGGTCCTTGTGTTGTGACACAAGTGAGAACTATTGAGAAAGATGGTTATGAGGCTATCCAGCTCGCTTTCGGCGAGAAGAAAGAAAGCCACACCACCAAGGCTATGAGAGGCCACTTCGCCAAAGCCAACACCACCCCCAAGCGCTACCTCGCAGAGTTTAGCCGCTTCGAGGAGGGTCACAAGAAGAAACACGGTGAAGTGCTCACCGTCGAGGTCTTCCAGGAAGGCGAGTTTGTCGACGTCGTCGGCACCTCGAAGGGTAAAGGTTTCCAGGGCGTTGTCACCCGTCACGGCTTCGGCGGCGTCGGCGACAAGACTCACGGTCAGCACGACCGTCTGCGCGCCCCCGGTTCAATCGGTGCCTCGTCCTATCCTTCGCGTATCTTCAAGGGTATGCGTATGGCCGGCCAGACGGGTAACCACCGCGTGAAGGTGCAGAACCTTCAGGTGGTGAAGATTATCGCTGAGAAAAACCTCATGCTGGTCAAAGGTTCTGTCCCGGGCCCCAAGGGTTCTATTGTCAAACTTGAAAGATGGAGTTAATTAGACATGGAGATTAAAGTTTATAACATCAACGGAAGCGAAACCGGGAGAACCATCAACCTCGAGGATTCCATTTTCGCTATCGAGCCCAATGATCACGCCATTTACCTCGATGTGAAGCAGTATCTGGCCGACAACCGTCAGGGCACACACAAAGCCAAGGAGCGCAGCGAGAATGCACACAGCACCCGCAAGCTGAAACGTCAGAAAGGTACCGGCGGTGCCCGCTCGGGCGATTTGAAGAGCCCCGTGTTTGTAGGCGGCGGCACCATCTTCGGACCCAAGCCCCGCGACTACCGCTTCAAACTCAATATCAAGGTCAAACGTCTTGCCCGCCGCAGCGCCCTGAGCTACAAGGCCAGCGACAACGCCATGACTGTTGTTGAGAACTTCACTTTTGAAGGCCCCAAGACCAAGAAAATGATCGAGGTGCTCAATAATCTGAACCTGAATGATAAAAAGTCACTTTTTGTGCTTGAGAATCAAAATAATTTCGTATCTTTGTCCGCTAGAAACCTCAAGAACGTGAAGGTCGTAAACGTGTCGCAATTAAATACTTACGACATTGTTAACGCCTCCAATATTGTCGTTTGCGAGGGTTCATTGAACGAAATTAACCGTGTTTTGGCAGCAAAATAAGGCTTGTGAGTATAACGATTTAAGAAAGTTTAACAAATGATGAACATTATAGTAAAACCGCTGATTAGTGAAAAGATGACCCGCCTCTCCGAGGCCGCGGCCAATCCTATCCAGACCCGCATCCAGCGCAAGAAAGGCATTGCCGTCGCTCCCGCTCACAACCGCTATGGTTTTGTTGTCGACAAACGCGCCAACAAGATTGAGATCAAGAGCGCCGTTGAGCAGTTCTACAATGTGAAGGTCATTGATGTCAACACGATGAACTACTCAGGCAAAGTGAAATCGCGCTATACCAAGTCGGGCTTCCTCTCCGGCCGCACGAATGCCTACAAAAAGGCTATCGTGACCCTGGCAGAGGGCGACGTTATCGACTTCTATGCGAGCATTTAATTAGAAAAACAAGTAATAATAGTCAAGTCCACTGATAAGAGACTAATAAGAATTAAGTTAAAGAAATGGCTTTAAAGAAAATCAAACCTACAACCCCCGGTCAGCGCCACAAACTGGTCGTCACCAATGACGACATCACCGCTACCAAGCCGGAGAAAAGCCTTGTCTACGGTATCCGCAAAAGCGGTGGCCGTAACAATCAGGGTAAGATGACCATGCGCTACATCGGCGGCGGTCACAAGAAACTGTACCGCTTCGTCGACTTCAAGCGCACCAAGGATGGTATCCCCGCCGTGGTGAAGACCATCGAGTACGACCCCAACCGCAGTTCGCGCATCGCCCTCGTGTGCTATGCCGACGGTGAGAAGAGCTACATCCTCTGCCCGCAGGGACTCAAGGTCGGTCAGACCGTGATGTCCGGTAAAGGTGTCGCCCCCGAAGTGGGTAACACCCTTCTGCTTGCCGAGATTCCTTTCGGTACGCTGATCCACAACATCGAGCTCCGTCCTGGCCAGGGTGCCAAGATGGTGCGTTCCGCCGGCGCTTATGCCCAGCTGATGTCGCGCGACGACAAGTATGCTATCATCAAGATGCCCAGCGGCGAGATGCGCATGATCCTCCAGGCCTGCCGTGCCACTGTCGGTATCGTCAGCAACCCCGAGCACAACCTCGAAGTCGGCGGCAAAGCTGGTCGCAGCCGTCATCTCGGTCGTCGTCCGCGCAACCGCGGCGTTGTCATGAACCCTGTCGACCACCCGATGGGCGGTGGTGAAGGCCGTCAGACCGGCGGACATCCTCGTTCGCGCAAGGGTATCCCGGCCAAGGGCTATAAGACTCGCGCTCCCAAGAAGCAGTCGAGCAAGTACATCGTCGAAAGAAGAAAGAAGTAAACTCAGTAAAAAGAAGAAACAATGAGTCGTTCATTAAAGAAAGGTCCGTATATTTTCCACAAACTGGAAAAACGTGTAATCGAGGCACAGCAGTCCAACAAGAAGGTTACCATCAAGACATGGTCGAGAGCTTCGATGAT
>JAEEGL012141155.1_pt1 | contig 14101 bp, 15 predicted proteins | sample 9134231 | NCBI WGS metagenome assembly JAEEGL01 (sample SAMN16246548, study PRJNA631951) | gut metagenome | biome: gut microbiome; feature: rumen; material: fiber-attached | host: Bos | place: Iran: Karaj | collected 2018-10 | reverse complement strand
CTCGACATTTTGAAGTTTCATACGCGCGCGCGTAGTTTTGGACTTCTGAGGAGAGTATAAAAATCAAAGAAAAAACTCTAAAACGCATAGAAAAATTAACGGGTAAAAAGAAATGAACATGAACGAAGAAAAAATCGATAAGCCCAAACGTAAAAGAAAAAAATCACTCAATACGGTAGCAAAGGAGCTGATCGCCCTGGCCGAGGCCGGAGGTGTGGAGCAGAACTATTTCTTCACAACCACCTTCGCCAGGTACAAGACTCAGCTCGATACGATGGAGCGTCTGAAAGAGGAGTTCGAGGGCAAGGATGTCCTGGTCAAGAAGGAATACGTCAAGGGTCGTGAAAACTATGTGGCCAATCCGGCCATATCGGAATTCAATAAGACCAGCACGGCGGCGAACCAGACCGTCGCAACGCTGATCAACATCATCAAGACCTTCTCCGACGGATCCGTGATGGGCGGTTACAGTGGCAACGAGGATGACATCGATCTGTAATCCTCACATACAGCGATTCATTGACAAGGTTGAGTCTGGTGAGCTGCGTGCGAGCAAAGAGGTCAAGGCACTTATCAACCATGTCCGGGATTGTTTCGCCAATGAAGACATATACGTGGATGACGACCTTGCGGACAAGTACCTGTCGCTCGCCAAGTACTTCCCATACGAGCGGATATTCGAGTGGCAGGAGTTTGTGATCACGCTGCATGATGCGACCTTCTGGAAAGAAACAGGGATGCCCCGGTGGCCGGATCTGTTCTGCATGCTTGGCCGTGGCGCCGGTAAAGATGGCACGATCGCACTTGAAAGCGTGGCAATGGCCTCACCTTATAACGGGATCCACGGATACGACGTTGATATATGTGCCAACAACGAGGAGCAGGCACTGAGACCGGTAACAGATATAGTCGAAGCCTTCGACTCAACGGATCCGAGGCTTCAGAAAAAACTCAAGAGGCATTTCGTCTGGCACAAGGAATCAGTCGAGTGCACAAGGACGCAATCCAAGATCAGAGGGCGAACAAACAACCCGAAGGGCAAGGATGGTATGCGTTCCGGACTCGTGGTATTCAACGAGATCCACCAGTATGAAAACTATAAAAACATAAACGTATTCACGACCGGCCTGGGCAAACATCCGCATCCACGCCGGTCTTATTATACAACTCAGGGAGATATATCCGACGGACCGCTCGATGATATGCTCGACACTGCGGAAGGGATCCTCTTCAACGGAGATCCGGACAACGGACTGCTCCCCTTTATATGCAAGCTTGATTCCAAGGACGAAGTACATGATCCGGATAACTGGGAGAAAGCAAACCCCTCACTCCCCTATCTCCCTTCGCTGAGATTGGAGATCGAGAAGGAATACAGGGACTGGAAGAAGAACCCAGCGCGGCTTCCAGCATTCATCACCAAGAGGATGAATATTAGGGATTCCGCCCTTGAAATAAAGGTCACCGACTATGACAACATCAAGGCAACCAAAAACGAGCTCCCGAACATGAAGGGCTGGACCTGTACGGTCGGCATAGATTTTACCAAAGTCACAGACTGGGCGAGTGTATGCTTCCACTTCAAGCAGGGAGACAAACGATATGACATAAGCCACTCGTGGATGTGCTCAGCCTCAAAGGATAAGGAGCGCTTAAGATGCCCCTGGGAGGAATGGGCCGCAAACGGTCGGCTGACGGTAGTTGATGATGTGGAGATACACCCGGTACTTCTCACGGATTTCATCTACTCAATGCGGATGGATTACGTGATCAAGGGTGTGGCGATAGATGATTTCAGATACGCCCTGATGGCCTCCGCACTCAAGGAAATAGGCTTCGATCCAAAGGAAAAGAAGAACCTTAAGCTCGTGAAGCCGTCAGACATCATGAGGGTGACCCCGGTCATTGACTCATGTTTTGCCAATAAAAATTTTGTCTGGGGAGATGCCCCGGAACTAAGGTGGGCGACCAACAACACCAAGCTCGTGAAGTATGGCCGCAACCCTGCAGGCGGAAATGATCTCGACCTTGGCAACTACGTATACGGCAAGATCGAGGCTAAATCAAGAAAGACTGACCCGTTCATGGCACTTGTGGCAGCCATGACGATAGAAAGTAAGATCATTGAACGGCGAGCAGGACCGACACGGAAGCTGCCCGTCATGACATATTGAGGTAAGAAATGGCTTTTGAATGGATCAAGGGATTATTCTCCAACAAAAATACAGCTCCGCCCCAGGAAGTAAAGGTGAAGGACTTTCTTGACAACGATGTGGATACGGCGACGGTCGGAATGGAACTATACATATTCCGGCTGGCCTTCTGGTCGATCGTCAGGAAAATAGGAGCCGCCCTTGCTGCAGTTGAGTGGGAAACCTATAGGCGCGGGAATAGCGTGAAAGCCCGGGAATACTGGACATGGAATTATAGCCCAAATCCAAACCAGTCAAGGACGGAGTTCATGATGCAGCTGGTGGCGGAGCTATATATAAACCAGGAAACACTCATCGTAGAAACAAAAGAAGGACACAGGTATGTTGCCGAAGCTTACACGGAAACCAAGAGTTTAAGCGGCAATATCTATTCGGACATAATAACGGATGGCCAAAGCATCCCCGGAACATTTGCATCAAGCGATGTATTCCGCATAACCATTGAGGGCGACAAGATCCGGAGTTTGCTCATATCGCTCTCTGCGGCCGAAGGCGAGCTTCTTAAGTCAGCCACCACTGACTACATCAATTCGACCGGTTCAAAAGGCATCCTGAAGATTGACGAGACAATGGATGCCAGGGATGACTTCGAGGAAAAATACACGGAACTTGTAAACGTTAAGTTCAAGAAGTATTTCGGCGCTAAGAACGCTGTTCTGCCCTTGGAGCCGGGCTTCGACTTCATAGAAAGCCAGGCACAAAAAGGATCCTCGAAGGCGAGCATCACCGGTTCAAGGGATATCCGCAATATGATGGATGACATCATCGAGCTGACCGCCCAGGCCTTTGGAGTACCAGTGTCGATCGTGACCGGAAAGAACGTGTCCGACTCAGATTTTAAGCACTTTATGAGTGTGATCGTGCAGCCACTCGTGATGATGGTCCAGACAGAGATCAACCGGAAGCTGTACGGCCGTACTCTTGTGATTGCCGGAACATATATAGTGGCCAATATGGCAGGCGTGACCTACACGAACCTATTTGATGTAGCCAACCCGATCGACAAGCTGATCGGGTCAGGCGCATTCTGCATAAACGATATACGCTTAAGGCTCGGAATGGATGCCATAGACGAGGATTGGGCAAACCAGCACTGGATGACCAAGAACTACAGCTCCGTTGAAGATCTTCTCACAGGAATTGACGGAGAAAATGAGGAAGTTGCACCGGTGCAACCGATAAAGGAGGGTGAAAATGAGCAACTTACAGACGAAACAGGCGAATAAAACGCCGGTACCGTACTTCTCGATGAATTTCGACAAGGAAAACAACGAGGCGGATATATTCATATTCGGCGACATAGTCAGCTGGCCATGGGAGGAGCTGGGCGAAGAGTCCGGTACGAGCATAGTCAACAAGATCAAGGCACTTCCGAACGATGCGGCCTTAAGGATCCACATCAATTCATACGGCGGAGAGCTTAAGGAAGGTCTCGGGATCTACAATGTCCTGAAGGCCCGGGAAAATGTAACGACCATATGCGACGGATTCGCGGCAAGCGCGGCCTCCATAGTCTTCTGCGCCGGGAAAACAAGGATCATGCAGCCCGCATCCCTTTTGTTTATCCATAATGCGGCCATGTTGGCATACGGCGACGCCAATGCGCTCGAAAAGGGCGCGGAGGATCTTAGGACAATGACCGATTCTGCCATAGCAGCATATCGCGAATGTGGAGTGAATGTTGAAGTCGAGGACCTTAAGACCATGATGGATACCGAGACATGGATCACTCCTGAAGACGCTATCTCGATGGGATTCGCTACTCAGATAAGCGACGAGGAAGATGACGGTACCGTAAAGAACGATGCCATGAAATGCATCATGAAGGCGGTAAAAAACAGCAAACAGCCAATCGGAAACATCGAAATAGGCATTGATCCATCTGCCGAATTCAAAGAAGTACTCAATACCTTGCGTACATTCAACGAAAAGATGGATGCATTTCTTGAAAAAACCACTGATTCTACGCCGACTCCGGCGCAGGTGGAACATAAAGGTTTCTTCGGTTTCGGAGGAACAGTAACTAATTAACGCCGGAGAACCGGCATAAGAAGGAGGTAAAAGATGGTTAACAAAGATGTATTAAACCAGACCCGTCTTGAGATCACACAGCGCATCTCGAACGCTGCGAAGGACGGAAACACAGAGGAATTCGAGAACGGAATGCAGGAGCTCTTCGCCAACATCCATGAAGAGATCATCGACCAGGCCAAGGCTATGCAGTCAAGCGCCGATGCAACCGCACTGGCTCAGCGCGGTGTCCGCCAGCTCACCAGTCAGGAGAACAAGTTCTACAACACTCTCATTGACGCAATGAAAAAGACCGGAAGCGGTAATGCGATGAACGCACTTACCGGCACAGACAAGACTCTTCCGCTCACCATCATCAACCAGGTGATGGAAGACATGAAGCAGGAGCATCCACTCCTTGATGCGATTGACTCTGTCAATGTAACAGGTATCACCAAGTATCTCGTTAATACAGATGCAGGCGATACGGCTGCATGGGGCGAGCTCGAATCAGCTATCACCAAGGAAATCGCATCGGGCTTCAAGGAGATCAACCTTGAACAGTGCAAGCTCTCAGCGTGGATCCCCATCTCAATAGATATGCTCAAGTTAGGCCCGAACTGGCTTGACACATACATCCGCAGATGTCTGTCTGAAGCCCTGGCTATCGGATACGAGAATGCGATCGTGACCGGTACAGGTAAGGACATGCCTATCGGTATGGACAGAAGCGTAGCGGATGATGTTACGGTAGTAGGCGGTGTATATCCTCAGAAAGAGGCTATAGCAGTTACAAGCTTCGATACTCAGACCTACGGCAGCCTTGTCTCCATGCTGGCAAAGACCAGGACCGGCAAGTCCAGGAAGGTATCAGGCCTCATCCTCGTAGTCAATCCTTTTGACTACTTCTCGATAGTAATGCCCGCTACAACTATCATGACTCCCACCGGTACCTATGTTAACGACGTACTTCCGGTACCCACCAAGATCATCCAGTCTGTAGCAGTAGAGCGCGGTGAAGCTATCCTCGGTATCGGCAAGAAGTATCTTCTTGGCGTAGGCGGTGACAGAGGCATCCAGTTCTCTGATGACTACAAGTTCCTTGAAGACAAGAGGTATTACAAGATCGTAGCTTACTCGAACGGATTCCCCAAGGATGACAACGCATTCCTGAGGCTCGACATAAGCAATCTCGATCCTACGTATCTTACCGTTAAGCAGGCGTCTTTTTAGGAACCCTGTCGATTGACGCAGACATATCGGCAGGGACCGATTTACTCGGCAAGTCTGTAACGGATTTACAGGAAAATGTAGTACTTGATGGCAGCAGGATCAGAGGTACCCTTAAGTACATCGATGACTACACAGGATTCAGCGGAGATCCCGCGGAGCAGGAAGGTAACTATATAGCCCTTCATGCAGAGACCAGCTTCGAGGCTGACAAGATCACACTCGAACTGATCAATGGTAATGTAGGACATCCTGTTGAACTTGATGAAGACGGTCTGATGGTCGTAAGGATTACCAATAAGGAAACCCAGAAGATCAAAGTGGTTGCCTACAAGGATAACAGGTCAAGGACCAAGATCTATACTCTTTCGGATCTGATCCTTGAGGAAGAATAGGAGGTAGTTATGGTAGCATATACCAAGAAACCTGTAAGACAGGACAACAAGGAGCCCGTCGAGAAGGAACCCATAAACAAGCCAGAACCCGCAGAAGAGCAGGACTCAGAGGATTCCACAAAGAGTAAGGGAACCACAAAGGGCAAAACTACCAGGAAATAGGAGGTCGGCATGAGCGATATAGCGATATCCCCCGAGCTTTTGGCATTGGCCAAGACGGAACTTGATATAACCTGGGAGGATCCGGATACGGATGCTAAGCTCACAAGCCAGCTCCAAAGAGGAATTGCATACATTACTTCAAAGACCGGCATGGAAGTGTCGGTCTTTGATAATGATGACGAACTCGGATGTCGCGCCAAGGAGCTGCTGTTTAATTATGTCCTGTATGACAGAGCAGGCTCGGTTGATACATTCAAGATCAACTATCGCCCTGCTATTAACGGGTTAAAAGACAGGTGGAGGGTCGATAATTATGAGGCCGAATCAGAAGGTTGAAACATTTCCGGACGGCAAGGTGTATGTATATCCGGAAGTTAACAGAAAGCTCGGAAATCTTAAAGCAAAATTCAGCTTCGAGCAGCAGTCAGTCGGAGTTAACAGATACTACCAGTCTCAGGATTCGGCAGCAGGCAATCGGATCGACCGCATGATAAAGGTTCCTCATACCAATCTGGTCAACAGAATGGATATAGCCGTAATGGTGACCGAGGATAACCGTCAGTACAGGATAGTGAGGATACAGAATAAGCCTGAGCGGAATGTAGACTTCTGGGAGCTGCAGTCAGTTCAGGTAGCCATAGGAGGACAGCCATGAGAGTAAGGGCACTTAAGACATTTGCATATAAGTGTTACTTCATGAACAAAGGCGAAGAGGATGATATCCCGCAGCCTTATGCAGGAGAGATGATCTTCCGACAGCTTGTAGTATCCTTGGAACCCACTCCGCCCGATCCGGGAGGAGACAGTACATTTATCCTTCTCGGAAAAAGAATTCCGACAGGATAAGGAGGCGCAGCCATGAGCCGAATAAGATGCAATATCGACAATCTCGATAAAGTGATCGGAGATATCCTGGAAGAATACGGCGACAATGTATCCAAAGCGACCCAGGAGGCAGTAAGGAAGGTGGCCAAGAATGCCAAACAGGAAGTATCGGATGCCAGTCCTGTAAGTAAATACGGGAAAAAGAAGGGAAGATACAAAAAAGGCTGGGCCACAAAAGAAGAAACCGTTAATCGTATGAGAGCGGACATCATCATCCACAACCGAACTGATTACCAGCTGACCCACCTGCTCGAAAAAGGGCACATACTGAAACGCGGAGGACGGACTCTCGGACGTGTACCTGCCAAGGTGCACATAGCTCCGGTAGAGGAACGCGCTATCAAGAACCTGGAGGAGGCAATAGAGAAAATTGCGAAAGGATGAAATCGTAAAAAATATCTGCGAACAACTCAAAATTGAGGGATATATCGTTGATCATGAATACGATCATTTCAACGGTCCGGATGCAATACCTCTTCCGGTGGCAGTCTACCGGCGTGTCGCTCCCGAGAATTTCTCGGCCGACGGAATGGTATATAAACGCGGCAACAATGTGGATCTTGAAATATATGCCGCGGATCCTGATGAAATGGCTGAGCTTATGGCGGCAGTCGAGGAAAAACTCGACGAAGCCGAGTTATATTATCGAATCACAGCAGATACAGCATACATAGAATCAGAACAATTCTATGAAACGCTGTATGAATTATAAGGAGGTAAGGCAATGCCTAAAAACAAGATTAAGTTCAACCTCAAAAATGTAAGGTGGGCACCGCTTACATTTGACGAGAACAATAACCCTATTTATGGTGCAATTCACAGCTGGCCCGGAGCTGTCAGCATGTCCCTTGAAGCACAGGGCGATCCTACAATCTTTTACGCCGATGGTATCCAGTATTACGTTATCAACAATAACAACGGATACTCAGGCGATTACGAGTGTGCTCTGATACCCGAGGACTTCAGGACAGAAGTACTTGGAGATATCAAGGACAACAACGGTGTACTTGTTGAGGATGCAGATGCCCAGGCTAAGCATTTCGCGCTCATGTTTGAGTTCGACGGCGATGCAAAGGGCATAAGGCACGTTGTTTACAACAACACTGCAACCCGTCCTTCGATAGCAAGCCAGACCAAGGAAGAAAATACAGAAGTCAACACAGAGTCGATCACGATCACAAGTGTATCCCTGTACCTTCCTGCACTCGGCAAGAATGTTGTCAAGGCAAAGACCGGAGACGAGACATCCGACGCAGTTTACAACAACTGGTTCAACTCGGTTTACATTCCCGACGGGGATGTTAAGGCGATCAGCATAACCGGCCCGAATGAAGTTGAGGTTGGAGACAGCATAGCACTTGATGCTACAACCATTCCCGCAAGCCAGGCAGTTGATTGGATCTCAATCGACGAAGAGATCGCAACCGTATCAAACGGAACCGTAACCGGTGTGAGCGAAGGCAGGACGACCATAATCGCAAGCTTCGCATCCGACAGCAGCATTTGTGCTACCAAGGTGATCACGGTAACCCCGGAAGTTTAATAAAAAAAGAAGCATAGTAAGCCCTCCGCAATATAGGCGGAGGGCTTTTTAGGAGGAAAACAACATGTATAAAGAACTGGAACTGAACCTTGCCGACGGAACAAGCGAAAAGGTAGCGTTCAAAGCTACGGGAACCACGGCATACAGATTTAAACAGTTGACGCATAAAGACCTGATGACATGCATCATAAATATGATGGACGCCACGAAAGATGCAGAAGATGATACACAGGTGGCCATTGCTATCGCGAGCTCTGGAAACCTTGATTCCATATCCCAGCTGGCATATGTAATGCATCGCCAGGCAGAAGCCAAGAGCATCAGCGACTTGGATGACTTAACATTTGAAAACTATCTTGATTGGATGGATCTCTTTGACTCCATGGAATTCTTATACAAAGCAGTCCAGCTGATCAATATCTATATGAATAATACGGAGACGACCGTAGAACCAAAAAAAGAGGACGCCCAACCGAAAGAAGAATAACGACAGCTCTATATTTGCTTCGGGCAAAACAGTTGGGCTTGACACTTCAGGAGATGGAAGAGCTCGAAGAAGGAATGATTCTGGATATGATCACAGAATCAAGCAACGATAACTACAGCGAAGAGTACAAAGAGTTAGCAACTCAGAAAGACTTTGATAATTTCTAACTATGGCAGTAGGACGCAATATAAAAGGAATCACAATTGAATTAGACGGCGATACCACCAAGCTGACCAAGGCGCTGAAAGAATCAGAAGGTCAGATCCGCAATGCTGCGAATGGTTTAAAGGATATCGACAAGCTCCTCAAACTGGATCCCGGTAATACTGACCTTTTGACTCAGAAATATAAAGGCCTGCAGACTGAGATCGGCGGAGCAAAAGATAAACTGAAGCTTCTCAAAGAAGCCCAGGAACAAATGCAGCGCGAGGGCAAGGTTGGTACAGAGGAATATGAAGCCCTTCAGCGCGAAATAGTCGAGACTGAACAAAAAGTAAAAAGCCTCACAAATGAAATGAGAGAGTTCGGCTCCGTATCCGCTCAGAAGATTGCGGCCGCCGGTGAGAAGATGAAGGATGTCGGCAACAAGATATCCGGAGTCGGAGATTCCATGACAAGAAATGTCACGATGCCCATTGCCGGAGCAAGCGTAGCCATATTCAAAGTCGCCGGAGATTTCGAGGAACAGATGGCCAAGGTATCCGGTATAGCTCAGGCTTACGGAGAAGACCTTGACCGGCTTAAACAGAATGCCATGGATCTCTCCGAAGGAACAAGATTCTCGGCAACGGAAATCGCCCAGGCATATGAATACATGGGAATGGCCGGCTGGAATACGAATCAGATCCTTGCGGGTACACCCGGTATCCTTAATCTTGCGACAGCATCAGGCGAAGATCTCGCAGCCGTATCGGATATTGTTACCGACGGTCTGACGGCGTTCGGCCTCAAAGCAGAAGACACAACACGTTTCGTTAATGTCCTCGCAGAAGCATCCAGAAGTTCGAATACGAACGTTGAACTGATGGGTGAATCCTTTAAGTATGTCGGTCCTGTAGCGGGAGCTATGGGATATCAGATCGAGGATGTAGCCGTAGCACTTGGCCTTATGGCCAACAGCGGTATCAAGGGCAGTATGGCAGGTACTTCTCTCAGGAATATGCTGCAGAGAATGGCCAAGCCTACCAAAGAATCACAGATGGCCATGGACAGACTTGGTCTGTCGATGACCGACAGCTCCGGAAACATGCTCTCTCTTAAGGAGATCATGGAGCAGCTCCGCGGAAGCATGAATCATATCAACATGCCTCTGACTGAATATAACGCAAGGCTGGATGAACTCGATGCTGCTCTTGAAGACGGGACCATCAAACAGAAAGATTATGATAAAGAGCTTGAGGAATTAAACCTTCAGGCTTTTGGCGCTGAGGGAGCCGAGAAGGCCCGCGCTGCCGCCATGCTCGGTGGTACCCGTGCGATGGCCGCCCTCATGGCTGTATCGAGCGCAACAGAAGAAGATTATAACAACCTGACAGCTGCCGTACAGCATTCAGGCGACACTATGGTCAGAACAGCCGACGGAGCTGTTAAGCCATTAACACAGGCGCTTGCTGATGGCGATGAAATCGTGGAACAGCTCGATGGTACGGCTGCCGCAATGGCCGGTACCATGAATGACACCGCCAACGTGCAGATGAAACAACTCACGAACCAGCTGCAGGTTTTGGCCATTGAACTCGGGAACACATTACTCCCCATCGTCAAAGATGTGGTTGAGATCATAAAAGAGTGGACAAAGAAGTTCTCGGAGCTTTCACCCGAGACTCAGGAATTTATTGTCAAGGCTGCGTTAATTGTAGCCGCCCTGGGACCGGTCTTATCGGTATTCGGACGGCTGATTTCAGCTTTTGGAACCATTATGACATGGGTTCCGAAGATTGTAGGAGGCTTTTCAAGCATCGGATCAGGTATCAGCAGTGCATTTTCAGCGATATCAGGTGCCGCAAGTACCGCATGGACAGCCATATCAAGCGCGTTCAGCTCCCTCGGGTCTGTATTGGCCTCAGCAGCTTCAAGCATAGGCACCTTCTTTACGGCTGATCTTGGAGCCACGATGGCAGCAGGCGGTACAGCTGCAGTAGGAACAGCGTGCGCCGCTATTGCTTCAAGCGTGGTAGCCTTCTTCGGAGGCGCTGAGATCGGAAAGAAGATAGGCTCTTACCTATTCCCTGATGACGCCGACCTGTATGAGCATTATTCCGGCATAACCGGAACCCTCAACCTGCTCAAAGATACCGCAGTGACCATAGGAGAAGAAATATCCTACGGATTACAGGATGCATGGGGAGCGGCCAAGGCAGCAGGACAGGAATTCGCAGAAGGTACAAGCGAGCACTTTAATAATTTCAAGACAAACGTTACCACAGCCCTGGACAACGTCAAGGAAGCCGGAAGGACATTCGCGGAACAGACAAGCGAACATTACAACAACTTCAAGACGAATGTCACTACAGCCCTCGATAACGTCAAGGAAGCGGCCGGAACCTTCACGGAGAGGACCGCGGAACACTGGAACAATGCCGGTGCGAAATTGGAGGAATTCGGAAACAAAGCCAAGGCCAAGTTCGACGAATTCAAGGCAAGCATCCAGAGCGGACTTGATAAGGCCAGAGAGGTCGGAGACGGCATCAAGCAGAAGTTCGAAGATCTCAGGAACAGCGTAAACGGACATATAGACAACCTCAAAGAGAAGATCGATACGCTCAAGCAGAAGTTCACGGACATCAAGGATCATATTATGCGTGTAGTAGACTGGCTTAAGAACTGCTTCAATTTTGAGTGGAAGCTTCCGGATATCAAGCTTCCACATTTCAGTATAGACGGATCACTGTCACTTGATCCTCCGAGCGTGCCGAAACTCAAGGTTGACTGGTACGCCAAGGCAATGGAAAAAGGTATGATCCTTAACTCTCCGACCATATTTGGGGCAGCAGGCGGTAAGCTTCTCGGAGGCGGTGAGGCAGGATCCGAAGCGGTAGTCGGTACCGCATCCCTGCAGAATATGATCGCGTCAGCAGTTGCAGCGGCCGGTCCTGCAGGAGATATCGTAATACCCGTAAATATCGGCTCGAAACGAATCGAGACCATAGTAGTTGAGGCTCAGCAGCTTGCGAACTATAAATCAGGAGGCCGTTAATGTTTCAGATCATATCAGTCAATGGTATATGGTTACCAAAGCCGGAAGAGGATCTTGATTACACCGATGAAAAGGTAAAAAACGAGATGGAATCAGAGGCCGGTACCACACTGGTACTCGTCACAAGAGTATCCAAGCTGTCCATATCCGGCAAATGGCACCTCTCAGGCGAGTGGATGAATAAATTCAGACAGTTCCGGAACGCCGATAGCGTGACTGTCGGCGTATATTATCCGGATCCGTGGATACTCTCAGAGCATGAGTGCCAGTTTGAGATCACAGGCGAGAAACATATCACCAATGCAAGAAAACAGCTGCCTATAACAGGCGGCCTGTACGAAGTAAGCGTAAATATAAAGGAGCTGTAATGTATCAGGTATCGGATGCGTACAAGGCCGCTATGGTTGCACCGGTGCAACAGGGTCGGTTGCGCGGTACGGTACAGTCAGGCCTCAGAGTATTTAATTTTACAGAGAAAAACATAAAAAAAGGAACATTTAAGCTATCTCATCAGTGCTCCTCGGAAGAAAACTTCGAGATCGGTACCGTATATATGGCCGAGTTAGAGTGCACACTGATGAATCTTGATGTTCCGCAGGGCGGATATTCGAAAGCCTCCATAACTCCGAATTTTCAACTTAAAACATCCGAAGGATATGAGGAGGTACCCCTCGGTATATTCAATATAAAAGACGCTCTCAGGGGAAGCGACGGAGTCGAGATCAAGGCCTATGACAACATGGGTAAATTCGACAAAAGTTGCACTCTCGTAGAGTCCCAGGGCATGATATACGACTTCCTCCTGATGGCAAGCGCGGCATGTAAGGTCGAACTTGCTCAGACGAGATTAGAGATACAGGAGCTTCCAAACGCCGCGGCAGACCGCGCCGTATATCCGGAAAACGATATCGAAACATGGCGCGATCTTGTAGCCTGGTGTGCTCAGACAACGTGCACATTTGCAACCATCGACAGATACGGACGCTTGGAACTGAGACAATACGGAAGTGAACCGGTCGATACTATCGGCCCGGAAAGAAGACTCACCAAGCCCAAGATCGCAGATTATGAAACAAGATATACAGGCCTTTCGTGTGTCAATATTGCAGCGCAAACCACATCATACTACGGCCTGGCTGTAGATGATGGAAATACTTACAATCTCGGATCCAATCCTTTACTGCAGTATGGAGTCGAAGAAACCCTCACCGCAGAGAGAAGAGCCATCCTTAACGAGCTGGCAGAAGTCTCTTACTATCCGATGGATTTATCCTTGATAGGAAACCCCGCATATGATCTTGGAGATATGGTTCTTCATGAAGGAGGAGTCGCCGAGGACGGGAAGAAATCCTGCATAACTCTGTATGATTGGACATTCGGAGCTGAGTACAGGGTATTGGGAGCCGGAAAGAATCCGGAGCTGACAAGCGCCAAATCAAAGACAGACAAAGATATATCGGGGCTTATGGCGCAAATAAACGATGATGCCATACACTATTATGACTATATCAATGCGGTCGATTACCATATAGCAGATGGTCGTGATGCGGATATCATAAATATCAAATATATCACGACAAAGAACACCCATATTGATTTTCACGCGGAAATAGAGTTCCGATTGGAGACGACTGAAAATGAATATGAAAACGAAGACGGATACACCGTATATGAAGAACATGACGGTAAGGTAAAGGTAACATATATCCTTGGCGGAGAGGCGATAGATACTTACTATCCGATAGAACAGCTGCAAGATGGCACGCACATGATCCACCTTGTATATACATGGAGTTCATCGGCGAATGTCATAGGCACGATCAGGATCAACTTGGGAATCGAGGGAGCTGAAGTTTATATCGCTCCTTATTGTATACGTGCTTATATGGCAGGCCAGGGTCTTGCCGGTGATGATGCCTGGGATGGAACTGTTAAGGTTAAGGACGAAGTCGCCAAGCTTAACATGACCGATGTACTTGG
>JAEEGL011317867.1_pt1 | contig 14101 bp, 9 predicted proteins | sample 9134231 | NCBI WGS metagenome assembly JAEEGL01 (sample SAMN16246548, study PRJNA631951) | gut metagenome | biome: gut microbiome; feature: rumen; material: fiber-attached | host: Bos | place: Iran: Karaj | collected 2018-10 | reverse complement strand
GCATCGATACCTACTATTTCTTTTCCGTCAACATACTCATACGGTGGAAATGCGGCATTTGTAGCCATTACAAGCTTATTGGACGTTGCACCTTTGCAGGCTGCAAGTGAAACAAGACATATGCCTGCCATTAAAACAACCAGTAACTTTTTCATAACAAATCCTCCAAATATTATAAAGGGTGCGTTAAATACGACTTTTTTAATTTATCATCATACTTAAGATGTGTCAATGGAGCCTTTGCGCCTCACCGTCAATAAGATTGATGCCCGGCGTGACGCTTCCGTACATGGAAAGCTTCTGATCAAATCCGCTTGCTGAAAACAACCATATATTATCGCACAGTATCTTATCTTTACGAACCGTTGCCTTTATCTTATCTATAACCGCATAACTCATATGCGGGGGCGCATATCTGCATGAGCATGCTATAACGCTTCCGCCCGCAGCGATCACAACAAATTCAATATAACCGTTCTTGTCATGATATTCCTCCACGGATGCAACCTTAAACGTCAAACGGTTGTTGTCCCTAAGCCACTTCACGTGTTCCATGCAGTAAAGCGGATATACTTCCTCCATAAAAGGGACGATCCCGTGTTCGATAAACTTCCTGTAGAACCGCTCGGGTCCGAGAAGTCGAAGCGATGAAAGATGCGGGAACACTAGCCTGTAATAGAATCTGATCATCCTGTCTTCTATTCTGTACATTCCCTTTTGGGTATCGGTTCCCTTGCCGATATTGGCACTGACGACTTTCGAAACAATTCCGTGTTCGATAAGAGTCTTAATATACACAGAAAGTTTCCCCCGATCCATTCCGGTCGCCGTATGAAGATCATTGAGTTTCCCGTTTCCGGCCGCAATATTAACGAGTATGGTGTTATATAACGACGGCTCTCTGATCTCTTTCGGAAGATAAAGGTACGGATCGTTATCGATATCAGCCCATCGTTCGAGCCGCATATTAATAAACGACTTCATTGTGGTATCGGCCGTTATTTTATCGTAATAATGACATTTGCCCCCGATCAGCGCATATATCCCCATTGCTTCGGCCAGAGGCATCCCGGGAAAACACTCGTAAAATTCTGTCGGAGTATACTCATTCAATTTAATAACGCCCGATATTTCGGATGATTTTCGCCCCAGCGTCTTTACCATGTCATTCTCTACCCAGCGGATGTTGGCGCAAACGAGAAGGATCATGCATATTCCGGGATTGCTGTGTCCAAAAAGGAGTCCTGCGAGGAAATTGACAAATGTCTTATTATCTTTGACAAGAAAATCAAAATCATCAAAGACTATAAGCTTCTTCCTGTCGGTCTTCTCATTCAGATACGTGTTTATGAGTTTGTCGTAATCGTCAGTGGGAAATATAGGAGATCTGGTCTGCTCGTGAAGTTCTCCGGCGAACAGCTGCCGCTGCAGCGAATCATTAACGGCACTGGCCCGGTAATACAGACATTCCTTATCCTTGATAAAATCGGAAAGAATCTCGGACAGTCCCGAAGAAGTCTTTCCGTAGAGCACAGCGATATCGTTTGAACTTCTGTCAAATATATCCTGTAAATATTGAAGGTCCTGTTTTCTGTACATAGATAGGTTATTGCAGTGTCAGTTCAGGGGATCTGCCTGATAAGAAGTTTCTCGAACTCGACTTTGCTGATCGGTTTTCCGAGAAGATAACCCTGAATGATATCGATATTCTTCTCGCGAAGGTAGTTAAACTGCTCTCTCGTCTCAACCCCTTCGGCAACGGTCTCAAAACCGAGCTTCTGGGACATTTGGATAACGCTCTCATATATGATACTGGAGCTTTCGTCCTTAACAGCCGTTTCGATGAATGATTTGTCGATCTTGAGTGTGTCGATGGGAAGCTGCTTTAAATACGACAGCGACGAGAATCCGGTTCCGAAATCATCAAGGCTTATCCTCATTCCCAGTCCCCGCAGAGTCTTGATCTTATCTATAACGTCTTCAAAATTATTGATAAATACGGACTCTGTTATCTCAAGCTCAACCGTATCGGTATTGATACCGTAAAGACTGATCAGATGAGATATGTTATCGACAAAGTTCTCTTTCTCGAGGGATAACGCCGATATGTTTATCGACAGAATCATCGGGATATGGTATTTGTTACGCCAGTCGGAAAGCGTCTTCAACGCTTCTTTAAGGACAAAATTACCGATAGGTATGATCGCACCGTTCTTCTCCGCAATAGGGATAAACTCACCGGGAGAAGTGATAAATCCGTCGCTTTCCGGGTCAGGCCAGCGTATAAGTGCTTCCGCACCTCTCAGGTTACCGCTTGCCGCATAGTACTGTGGCTGGTAGTAAAGCTGGAATCCTTCCGTCTCGATAGCTTCCTTGAGCTGCTTTTCAACGGAGACATTCCTGATAAACTTGTTCAGAATATCAATTTCAAAATACTGTATGCCGTTCTTGCCGTGCTCTTTTGTCTTATAGAGTACTATCTCTGCATTCTTGACAACTTCAAGAGCGGTCCTTCCTGCATCCGGATATTCGGCAACGCCCACAGATACCGTAAACATTATCTCGGTCTTGTTGGTTAGCATGAACGGATGACGCAGACGCTCAAGTATCTTACGATAAATTACATCGCTGCTTCTCTGACCGCACGGATTGTATATGGCGATAACGAACACATCGCTTCCGAAACGTCCGACTATCACTTCTTCTGTATTAAAACCCTTAAGATACTGACCGAATTCCTGAACGAGTTCGTCCCCGAACAGAAGACCGATCGAATCGTTGATCTTCTTGAAATCGTCGATATCAACAAACATGAGTTCAACGCTGGCCTTCTCGCTGTCGGCCCGCTCGCACATGTCACGGAATTTCCTGACGAAATAGTTTCTGTTATATACACCTGTAAGGGAATCATAGAAAGCAAGATATTCGAGCTCTTCCGAGTTCATCTTGATCTTTGTGATATCTTTAATGGATATGATTTTCTCTATGGGATTACGGTCATCGTCATATGTAACGTTAACGAAACAAGACAGCCAGTAACGCTTGTTTCTTGACCTGACCTCAATAGTATCGGACTCAAGACCTTCTCTTTCGATCTCAAGCATATGAATCCTGAACTTGTCCTGATCCTCGTCAAAGAGGAGATTCAGCATATAAGATTCATCGTACGGATGATTGGCGATCTTCTCTCCGACCTTCTCATCCCAGGGCCCGACAAGCTCAACCTTTGTAGGTGAACACTTGTAATCGAAATACATGAAAAGAGTGCCGGAACATTCAGCAATGTGCCGGTACATCTTCTCACTCGCAAGGAGTCTCTCGTTTAAAGCTGTCAAGAGATCTATCTGATACTTTAAATCTTCCACGTCGTTACTCTTTCGGATTATTTCTTCGTAATATATCCCTTTGCCTTCAGAAGTTCTGCGCAAAGGATACCGCCGCCTGCAGCGCCGCGTACGGTATTATGGGACAGTCCCACGAACTTGTAATCGTATACGGTGTCCTCACGGAGTCTTCCGATCGAAATACCCATTCCATGTTCGAAATCGACATCAAGTTTAACCTGAGGTCTGTTGTCTTCCTCCATATACCTGATAAACTGTTTCGGAGCCGAAGGCAGCTCAAGTTCCTGCGGAACTCCCGAATAACTTACAAGCTTCTCAATAAGCTGTTCTTTCGTTGGTTTCTTTCTGAACTTGACAAATACCGAAGCCGTATGTCCGTCAAGTACCGGAACCCTGATACACTGACACGTGATCACCGGCTCTTTTGCCTTGACGATCTCACCGTTTTCAAGCTTTCCGAGGATCTTAAGCGGCTCCTGTTCGGACTTCTCCTCTTCGCCACCGATATACGGGATAACATTTTCAATCATCTCCGGCCAGTCTTTGAAAGTCTTTCCGGCACCCGAGATAGCCTGATATGTTGAAGCAACAACTTCATAAGGCTCGAACTCGGCCCATGCCGCAAGCGCGGGTGTGTAACTTTGTATTGAGCAGTTGGGTTTAACTGCAACAAAACCCTTCTTCGTTCCGAGTCTCTTTCTCTGTTCTTCGATAATTGCGATATGATCGGGATTGATCTCGGGGATTACCATCGGAACATCAGGGGTCCAGCGATGAGCACTGTTATTGGAGACAACGGGAGTCTCCGTCTTCGCATAAGCTTCCTCTATCGCGCGGATCTCATCCTTTGTCATGTCAACCGCCGAGAAAACGAAATCAACGTCGGCTGCAACCTTCTCAACTTCATTGACATTCATGACAACTATGTCCTTTACGGCTTCGGGCATAGGTGTTGTCATCTTCCAACGGCCACCGACCGCATCTTCATATCTCTTGCCTGCGCTTCTTTCGGAAGCTGCAATGACTTTGACTTCAAACCAGGGATGGTTCTCCAGCAGCGAAATAAATCTCTGCCCGACCATTCCGGTACCTCCGAGGATACCTACACGTAATTTCTCACTCATCTTTTCATCTCCTCCTATAAAGCATCAAGATAATCCCTTGCGTACTTTATAAACTCCATAATCGCAAAGCTTCCGGGTCCGCCTTTCGTCATCCTCTTCTCAACACATGTCTTGAGACTGATGGACGAATAAACATCCTCGTCGAACACATCACTTATACGTTTAAGTTCTTCAAGTGAACACTCTTCGATAGACTTCGAATTATTGTCACAGTATATCACAATTTGTCCTATAATTCCATGAGCATCTCTGAAGGGTACTCCCTTCCTGACAAGATAATCCGCTGCATCGGTAGCATTCGTAAAGCCTTTGGCTGCGGAATCGCGCATTATCGCATCATTAAACGTTATCGTAGACAGCATTCCGGTAAATACCGACAGACAGTCATGAACCGTATCCATGGCATCAAATGCGGACTCCTTATCTTCCTGCATATCCTTATTATAGGCGAGAGGAAGACCTTTCATCGTTGTCAGAAGAGCCATCAGATCACCGTATACCCTGCCTGTCTTACCGCGTGTAAGCTCCGCGATATCGGGATTTTTCTTCTGAGGCATTATGCTCGACCCTGTTGCAAATGCATCGTCGATGTTCACAAATCTGTATTCGTTGCTGTTCCAGATAATGATCTCCTCACAAAAACGGGAAAGATGCATCATTATGATCGAAAGAGCCGACAGATATTCCAGCAGGTAATCCCTGTCGGAAACGGAATCCATTGAGTTTGCGGTCGCACCCGCAAATCCGAGTTCCTTTGCAACCATCTCACGGTCAAGCGGATAAGTTGTCCCCGCCAGCGCTCCGGCTCCGAGAGGACAATAATTCATTCTGTCATATATATCGCACAATCTTCCGTGATCCCTTTTGAACATTTCGAAATAGGCCCCGAGATGATGCGCAAGTGTGACGGGCTGCGCCTTCTGAAGATGTGTGAAGCCCGGCATATATGTATCGGTATTCTTCTCAATGATCGAAAGAAGCGTTCCGAGAAGATCCTTGATACTGTCTTTGCATTCAAGAAGATCAGCCCTAGTGTAAAGGCGCATATCAAGAGCAACCTGATCGTTACGGCTTCTTCCCGTATGCATTTTCTTGCCTGCATCGCCTATACGGTCGATAAGATTGGCCTCAACAAAGCTGTGAACATCCTCGTATTCCGATGTGATCTCAAGCTTCCCCGATGCGGTATCGGCAAGAATGGAATCAAGTCCTTTAATTATGGCTGTCTTTTCTTCGGCTGTGATGACTCCGACAGACGCCAGCATATTAACATGAGCCTTCGATCCTTCTATATCGACATTTAAGAGTCTCTTGTCGAAGTTTATAGAAGCATTGAAATCATATACCTGCTGATCGGTTGCCTTTGTGAATCTTCCGCCCCATAACTGTGCCATGATTATCTCCTTTTTATAATAATAGGGACTGTATCTGATAACAGTCCCTTTCGGAAGCTCCCGGCCGGACTCGAACCGGCGACCTAGGCATTACGAATGCCTCGCTCTACCAACTGAGCCACGGAAGCAACGGTTAGATTATACATCCCAGTCATCGTTATCGTCAATATCATAATCGAAGTCCCAGTCATCATCCGCATTCTTTTTGATCTTTTCATCGTAATCCATAGGCTTATGTGCTTTCTTTGCGGGTAAAGGAAGCGGATTAGGGATAGGTTCCCCTTTTCTGACAGGAGCGGGGGCGGCAGCTTTCTTCTTATCCGTCTTAGGAAGCGGTGCCGCCTCAGGTGCGGGTTTAGGTCTTGAAGGAGCAACCGCCTGAGTCGTTGTAACCTTACCTGTACCGACGTTCTTGATGCGCCTTACGGCTTTTCCGCCGGACACGGTATTGGTTGCAACGGGCGCGGTAGTCTTGGCCTTCTTAACCGTCTTGCCGTCTCTTTTTATCTTCTGAACTTCGGGTTCGGGTTCGCTCGTTGTTATGCCGGCATTCGCCTTGAGCGCATCCCTTCCTTCGAATGTGGAATGTGCCTTGTCAAGTTCGACATCATCTTCGTCAAACATCTCTTCGTCGCCGAATTTTTCGGGTGCCTTCCATGCAGGCACTGAAGGATTTTTATATGCGGCGCTCGCACTCTCATGCATTTCGGCATTCGGCTCGTATGCATTTTCCGCGGAAACACTCTGCCTTATTCCGGAAGGAGCGACAGTCGTAACCTTAACGGATAGAGCGGAATCATCCTCATTATCAAGGAAGAAATCATCATCGTAGTCATCAAATGCTTCCTGACGTTCCGCTCTGTGCGACGCTCTGTCAAGAGCTTTCTCATGTTCTTCTTCCTTGATACGCTGGTACAGTTCTTCGTCGCTTCCGACGAATATAAGAGCTCTCGCACGCCTTACAAAATCATCCTCTGTCATGCGAGCGGCATTCTTGAGGTTAACCCTTGTTGCAGCCGCAATCTCTTTTCTTCCGGTCTTCTCGAGTGCATCAAGTGCATTGATACCGACCTTAAGTTCGGGATGATGATCCAGATACAGATAATGTATTCCGGTCGCAGATGCGATAATGAACACGGTAATGAACAGGAACTTCTGGTTATCCCTGTTCTGCTGGAACAAAAGCATCACGACAGCCCCGACAATAAGCATACTTATCGCGACGACATAGTCCTTCTGCTCCTTCACGGCAAGTATCATACAGCTGATCGTCATCATGAGGACGAACATATACATGATCTGATTGAGAACGATAACCCATGAGACGCTCATCTCCGTATATGCGCTTACACCATGACTGTCTTCGAGGAACGAATAATTGTCCGTTATGTTCTTATCCGTTGAAGAAAGCTCGGTATTAAACGAATGATAAACATCGGAGAATGACGATACCTGACCGGAATTCTGATTGGTCTCGGGATCGAATGCGGATACCTGCGATACCATAACGGTACCGAAATCAACACCCATATGCACCGATTTGCCGAAGCAGAACACAACCATCAGCACGATACCGACGGCAAAAGCAAGAAGCATGTTAAGTGCTTTGGAACTGTGTGCGATGTATCCCATCAAAACGACGAGAGCCATCGGAATGATCATGAACGGCTCGACAAATATAAGAAGACCTATGAGAACGCTTCCCACTACCGTATAAATGATACCGGCGATCTCACGCTTATCTTCTTCGACTTCCTTGACGTGCTTATTATATGAATACAGTGCAATAAGAGATAACACTGCGCCGAGGAAAACTGCCGCAACAAGAGGTTCAGAAGTATATGTATATACCGCGAATGTCTGCGATGGCAAAAAAGCACAAAGAAGTGCGGCAAAGAGTCCGCATAACGAGTTTGTGAACTTTGTTACGATCTTATATGTCAGATATCCGCACAGGATTATAAAAAAGGCATTGGTCCAGAGGAAAGGTCCGCTGTCGGGCTCCACGATCCTGAATACTATCGACAGAACAAGTGAATACAGATACTGCGCGGGATTTGCATTGGCGCTCTCAACAAGGTCCTTGTACTCGGAATACGAACCTTCCGACATCGCCACGGCGCCTCTGTAAATTGGTGAATCCCCCGGGAAAAGATTGGTCGAATAGCGCATCCTTGTAACAAGAAACAGGCCCGCAATAACGACCAGTCCGATCGATACTATGAGCCTTCTGTAGGAACTGTGCTGTTCGCCTACCGAGATCGCAATGAGCTTGGTGAACAAATTGCAGAGCAGGAACAGGACCAACAGGATAAAACCGAATATAACGGCATAGAAATATCCCTGGTTCTGGCTGATTATCTGCTCGAAAACGGTGATATAGAAAACATACACCGTTGCAAGAAGTGCAACAGCGGCAGCAAACAATAAGATTGGATCGCCTTTCTGTTTTTCCATAAACCTTCCGAAAAATTATTCCTCCAGATTAGTATATACAGCCTGAACATCATCGTCTTCGTCAAGAAGATCGAGAGTCTTGTTAAGATTCTTCAGTGCTTCCTCATCAGTGAGTTTGACATAGTTCTGGGGAATCATCGTAACTTCGGCCGAAACCATCGCAACCCCCGCATCTTCAAGGGCCTTACGGACCGTCTCGCACGAGTCGGGATCGGTTAATATCTCAAAACTGTCATCCTCTTCGTTAAAATCATCCGCGCCGGCATCGAGTGCAAGCATCATGAGTTCGTCCGGATCCATATCGCACTCTTCGCGATCGATGATTATCTGTCCTTTCTTATCGAACATGAACGAAACACATCCCTGCGCTCCGATACTTCCGTTTCCTTTTGTGAACGCACTCCTGACATTTGCGGCAGTTCTGTTCGCATTGTCGGTAAGTGTCTCAACTATGATCGCGATACCGTTAGGGCCGTATCCTTCATATGTGAAGTTCTTGTAGTTAACGCTGTTCGTATCACCCGCAGCCTTCTTGATACCGTTATTGATCGTATCGTTCGGCATGTTGTTGGCCTTGGCCTTGGCAATAACCGCAGCGAGCTTGAAGTTGTTGTTGGGGTCCGGTCCGCCCTCTTTGACCGCAACAGCTATCTCACGACCGATTATCGTGAAGATCTTGCCCTTTGCGGCATCATTCTTTTCCTTTTTATGCTTAATGTTTGCAAATTTCGAATGTCCTGACATAACACTGTCTCCTTCTTAACAAAATCATATTGTAACATCTTCGGCCGATTAGGTCAAAACACTATTCTTTATTCTCCCCGGCCGGAGTTTCCTCTGTTTTAACGGGTGTTTTGAGTTCGGGCGCCTTATGTATGGTCGGAACATACTTCATATCAAACAGTTCCATAACGACAGGTCCGAATATATCGTGCATATACGAATACACCTCGGCATTATAAAGCTCCATATCCTGCTTCTTTACAAGATTCTTCTTGAGCTGGACCCTTATATCCTTGACCCACTCGGCAAGCTCCTCGATCTGCTCGGTATTGCTCTGAAGCCTCTCATAGCACACATCCATCGTAGCGATCATAAGCTTTTTGTTTACACCGTCGATCTCTCGCGGAAGGTCCTTAAGCTCCTCCTCGTTATTGTCGAGCTTCTCGTTCACATCATTTATCAGCCGCTTGTTGTCATTGAGCTTCTTATCGACAGACTCATCGCTCTCACGGGATTCGACCCCGTCGATATTTCCGACTATCTCCGACATGAGATTGCTCTTTATCTTCTTTAGCTCCTTGTTCTCATTGACAAGCTTACCCTGGCGCTTCAGAAGTTCCGACAGCTCTTTCTCAAGTTCCTTGATCTCCTCGGTCGGATTCATCTTACCGAATATCCTGTGCCATTTGTTATCAAGTATCAGTATCGGAATCTTAACCGAACCTATAGCATTGTTAAACTTATCGTGTGAAGCTCCCATTCCTATCTCCTGCTCAGATTATATGAAAGCGTCATAAGGCTTTCCGACAGATGCACGTTCTCAACGATGACATCATCCGGAACAGCCAGATCCACATGCGCAAAATTCCATATGGCTTTGATATTGTATTTCACAAGAGTCTTGGCAACGTCAACGGCGCTCGTTTTGGGAATCGTCAGAACCGCAATATCTATATCACGACTCCTGATGAAATCCTCAAGCTCTTCCATGGGGCTTACGGATACATCTCTTATCTTCATTCCGATCACCGCAGGATTACTGTCGAATATTCCGAGAATGTGGAATCCGCGTCGCTCGAAATTCACGTAATTCGAAAGAGCCTGACCGAGATGGCCGGCACCGATTACAACGAGCTTGTGATTTTTATCAAGGCCGAGAATCTTACCGATCTCATCGTAAAGATTACTGACGTTATAGCCGTATCCCTGCTGGCCGAACCCGCCGAAATGATTAAGATCCTGCCTGATCTGCGATGCAGTCACATGCATCAGCTCAGACAGTTCCCTTGAACTGATCCTCTGAACGCCTTCATCGGCAAGTTCCCCGAGATATCGATAATAACGCGGAAGCCTTTTGATAACGGCTTGCGAGATGTTTATGTTTTCCATTATAAGAGGTCTTCCAGTTTATTCCTGATCGCAAGGATAAAATCACGTGAGCTGAGTGTCACGGTCTCGGTCATAGAAGTGATCAGCGCCAGATCCTTGGTCATCTTGCCCTCTTCTATCGTCTGCTTTGTGGCAAACTCAAGCTTGTCGGCAAACTTTACAAGTGCGGGAATATTATCGAGTTCCCCTCGTTTTCTGAGGGCGCCTGTCCAGGCGAAAATCGTTGCAACCGAGTTCGTGCTCGTTTCTTCACCTTTAAGATGCTTGTAATAATGTCTCTGTACGGTTCCGTGTGCAGCCTCGTACTCATAAACACCTGTGGGACTGACAAGGACCGATGTCATCATCGCAAGAGAACCGAATGCGGAACTGATCATATCCGACATAACGTCTCCGTCATAGTTCTTGCATGCCCAGATCATTCCGCCTTTTGACTTCATGATACGCGCAACAATATCATCAATGAGCGAATAGAAATACTCTATTCCGGCTTCCTCGAACTTAGCCTTGTATTCCTTCTCAAACACATCATTGAAGATATCCTTGAATGTATGATCGTACTGTTTGGAGATCGTATCCTTTGCTCCGAACCACAGATCCTTCTTCTGATCAAGTGCGTAATTAAAGCAGCTCTTCGCAAAACTCTCTATCGATCCGTTAACGTTATGCATCGTCTGTACGATACCTGCGCCTTCGGCAAAATCATGTATGACCTTGGTTTCCTTGGTTCCGTCGGCACGTGTTACCACAAGTTCTGCCTTGTCGCCTTTTGACAGTTTTTCCTCGACATTCTGATACACATCGCCGTATGCATGTCTTGCAATCGTTATGGGTTCTTTCCAGTTCTTAACGCAGGGAGTGATGCCCTTTACGATTATTGGTGTGCGAAATACCGTTCCGTTTAATATCGCACGGATCGTTCCGTTCGGACTCTTGTACATCTTCTTCAGATCGTACTCGTCCATTCTGGCTGCGTTCGGTGTTATCGTTGCACATTTTACGGCAACACCGTACTTGAGTGTTGCATTTGCCGAATCGACAGTGACCTGATCATCGGTATCGTTACGATTTTTAAGTCCAAGATCATAATACTCGCACTTAAGATCGATAAAAGGATTCAACAGTTCATCCTTGATCATCTGCCACAGGACACGTGTCATCTCATCTCCGTCCATCTCAACGAGCGGAGTTGTCATTTGGATCTTTTCCATGATATGTCAAACCTTCCTTATGATTATTTCCTCTTCGACGGCCGGTACAGTACAAGAATGCCTGCAAGTGCCATCAGGATTACTATTATAAACCATTTGGTCGAAACGGGTCCATATACCTTTTTGTTCAGGCTCTGCCATGTTCCACCCATTGAAAACGTTGTTGCTGCCGCGCCTTCCTCATCAATATTCTCGATTATGTTTCCGTTTTCGTCCGTAAACGTATTTTTCGGAGTTCTCGAGTATATGACATAGGTGCTGCAATGTCCGGTCACAAACTTAATGTTCTTGCCGTCTGACTCTTCTGTTATCTCGCTTGAAAGCGGAGTCAGAAGTCCGTTATCATCTAGGCATGCAATACCGACACCCGGATCGTTCTCCATTCCGGTCGGAACCGGAAGAGACACTTCCATCTTGGAATTACCAAGCTTATGGATCGGAACTGTACCGCTCTTATCGTACAGATTTACGGAAAGAGGAACAACATCGCCCGAAGGCTTCTTTCCTTCGCTGTGCATAAATGCAGTCTCGATAGCATTCTTGGCAGAATCGTCTTCTGAGATATCGAGCGAATATTTGTCGCTGTCGCCCGGGATATTTGCATATGCACTTCCACGTGTGGGAATTCGTTTGCCGTTTGTTGTAAGAGTAATATTGCTCTTTGCAACGGATTCCTCATCCTCCGCTTCCGCATCGGCGATAAGATTGGAATTGATATCCGACAGGAGCGAGACAAGTTCGCCGCTCTGCTCACCGTTTACGGAAACGTTTGACGGTTTGTTGTCATAGTAATCGTTCCAGTTACGGTAACTGTCGAATGCGTCACTCTTAACCTGACCGACCGTATATGTATCTCCGGCAATGTTCACCATCTGATCGATCGTAACGTTTCCGTTAGAATCGGGTTTGTTCATGACTCTTTCAAGTACAAGGGTTTTATCAGCCGAAGGAGAAATCGAATAAACTTCACCGGAGAATCCGTAAAATCTCGGATTGAACATTGTTCCCGAATCAAGATCACATCCCGAAGAAACGATCGCAGTCTTGGCTCCTTCAAATGCGTCGGTACGAAGGTTTTTGGCTGACAGTCTCGTTGCACTCTTATCGTATGTAACGTTTGGAACAGTATCTCCTTTAAATATAACTGTACTAAGCTTTCCGCCGTTATCGAATGCGGAAAGACCGATACCCATTACCGAATCGGGAATACTTACGACCGACAGATCACTGTTCTTAAAGGCTCTGTCGGAAATATAGGAAACGCCTTCATCCATTACAAGTTCTTTGAGATTGTTACAGTCACTGAAGGCTTCCTCGCCTATGTCTGATACGCTTCCGGGGATCACGAGGCTCTCAAGCTGCTTGTTACCCGAAAAGGCTCCTGCGGCGATATGCTTGACTGTGTCAGGGATAACTACTTTCTTGTCATTACCTTTGTATGCAAGAAGTACGCCGTCTCCCACAACAAGATAATCGTTCCCGTCTCTGATGTCTTTGAAATTCTGAAGGAACGGAGTCTTGTCAAATGCTCCGAGAGCAATGTTTTTGACACTCGGAGGGATATTAACGTCATTAAGGTTTGAACACAGATAGAATGCCGCATATTCGATATTCTCGGTACCGTTCGGAATATCTATACCCGACAGGCCGCTTCTTGAAAACGCGAACTCGCCGATGTCGGTAAGGCTGTTCGGAAGCTCCACACTCTGAAGATCGGAATCCTTGTAAAATGCTCTGTCACCGATCTTCGCAACTCCCGAAGGCACGTTTACATTGCTGTCGGCCCCGGAATAAGCGGCAAATACATCTCCGATAACATCCGAATCGGAATTCCTGACAGGTGTTCCGGCCGTCTCCGTATATGTATCCTCGTATTCGGCATTACTCATGTTAAAGCCTTTGACAGGAAGGTTACTCGACATTTTAAGAACCGCAACACCGCCCAGAATCTTTCCAGCTCCGAGGTCATACTCATTCATATTCTTCTCGTAATCCCTGTATTCGATCTGTGTATCCCACGGATCGCTTCCGCTGTCGCTGGCCTTGTAATAACCGTTGTTGTACGGATGATCCTTGTCGATTATATTCGAAGGAGCCGGTGACTGGGTATTGTCGGGCGTACTTGTGTAATTCGGATTGTTCGAAGCATTACCTGAACTCGTATCAGGCTGATCTCCCTCATCAAGCGGGGTCACATCCTGAGGATTAAATGTTGATTCCGCACTTGATGAACTTGTCCCGTCATCCATATATGTAGTCGATCCGTCACCTGCTATTACGGGAGTGCCTGTTGTACTTGAATTGGCAGTATTTCCAGTATTTCCGTTGTTATTCGTGTTGCCGGTGTCTGATGCATTTCCATCGTTATATGTCGTAGACCCGTTGCTGTCGGTTACGGACTGATTGGAATTGTTTGTATTGGGGTTGTTTGCATTTGCGGTGTTGGAATTATCAGCGTT
>JAEEGL015825492.1_pt1 | contig 14102 bp, 27 predicted proteins | sample 9134231 | NCBI WGS metagenome assembly JAEEGL01 (sample SAMN16246548, study PRJNA631951) | gut metagenome | biome: gut microbiome; feature: rumen; material: fiber-attached | host: Bos | place: Iran: Karaj | collected 2018-10 | reverse complement strand
CTACCGCCCGCAGTTCTACTTCCGCACCACGGACGTGACCGGCAGCATCCATCTCCCCGAAGGCGTGGAGATGGTGATGCCCGGCGACAACTGGGAAATCACCTGCGAGCTGATCGCCCCGGTGGCCATGGACAAGGGCCTGCGCTTCGCCATCCGCGAAGGCGGCCGCACCATCGGCGCCGGCTCCGTCACCGAAATCTTCGCGTAGGAACGACAATGGCCAACGAAAAGATCCGCATCCGTCTCAAGTCTTTCGATCATCGCATGATCGACAAGGCCGCGGGCGACATCGTCCGGACCGCGAGCAACACGGGCGCCCGCATCGCGGGACCCGTGCCGCTTCCGACCAAGATCGACAAAGTCACGGTTTTGCGCTCGCCCCACGTCGACAAGAAGTCGCGCGAGCAGTTCGAAACCCGTACCCACAAACGTCTCATCGACATCCTGGACGCCACCCCCCAGACGGTGGATTCCCTGATGAAGCTTGAGCTTCCCGCTGGCGTCAGCGTTGAAATCAAGGTATGACGACTATGAACGGAATTCTCGCTAAGAAACTGGGCATGACCCAGGTCTACCTCGAAGACGGCCGCCAGGTTGCGGTGACCGTCCTCCAGGCCGGCCCCTGCAAGGTCATCCAGCGCAAGACGGCTCAGGCCGACGGCTACGACGCCATCCAGGTCGGCTTCGAGGAAAAGAACGCCAAGCACACCACCCGTCCCATGCAGGGCCACTTCCAGAAGGCCGGCGTGGAGCCCATGCGTTATCTCGCCGAATTCAAGGCCGACAATCCCGACGAATGGGCTGTCGGCAGCGAATACGGCGCCAGCGTTTTCGAAGGTGTGAAGCAGGTCGACGTGACCGGCGTCTCCAAGGGACACGGCTTCGCGGGCACCATCAAGCGCCACAACTTCGGCTCCGGCCCCCGCGCCCACGGTTCCAAGAACCAGCGCGCCCCGGGCTCCCTCAGCGCTCACTCCTATCCCGCTCGTGTCTTCCCCGGCAAGCGCCTGGGCGGCCACATGGGCGCGGAAAACGTGACCGTGCGTCATTTGGAACTGATCAAGGTCGATGCCGAACAGAATCTGCTCTTCGTCAAGGGCGCGGTTCCCGGCCCCGCCAACGGTCTGATCAAGGTGAGGAAGGCGTAACATGGCGAAGGCGAAGCTTTACGGCGCGGACGGCATGTTCCAGCAAGAGATGGACCTGCCCGCCGACATTTTCGACACTGAAATCAACGAAGCCTGCGTGTACCAGACGGTGAAGGCCTACCTGGCCAACCAGCGTCAGGGCACCGCGAAGACCAAGGGCCGCTCCGAGGTCTCCGGCTCCGGCACCAAGCCCTGGAAGCAGAAGGGGACCGGCCGCGCCCGCGCGGGCTCGAAGATGTCCCCCGTGTGGGTCCGCGGCGGCAAGGCGCACGGCGCCGTCCCGCGCGACTACCGCGAAAAGGTCAACAAGAAGGTGCGCGCCAAGGCGCTGCTCTCCGCGCTGACCGCGAAGGCCCAGACCCAGTCCGTCCACGTGATGGAATCCCTGGCCTTCGACGCCCCCAAGACCAAGTCCTTCCTTGGCATCATGTCGAAGGCCGGCCTGGGCGACTCCAAGACCCTCTACCTGGCCTCCGCCGAAGACCGCAATCTTCTCCAGAGCGCCAACAACGTGCCGTGGGCGACCGTGATGCGCGTGCAGGACGTGAACACCTACCAGGTGGTCCGCGCCGACGACATCGTGATGTCCAAGGCCGCGCTGGCCCAACTGACCGCCGAGAGGAGCGCGAAATGAAGATGATTTCCCAGATCCTGGTCGCTCCGGTCATCACCGAAACCACCAGCAGCTTCATGCTCGACGAAAAGAGCGGATGCTACAAGTACGCCTTCCGCGTGAATCCCTCCGCCAACAAGCAGGAGATTCGCCAGGCCATCGAAAGCCGCTTCGGCGTCAAGGTCGCCGAAGTGAACACGATGATCGTCCGGGGCAAGGAACGCCGCATGCGCATGCAGCTCGGCCGTCGCCCCAACTGGAAGAAGGCGATTGTCAAACTGCAGCCCGGAATGAAGATTTCGGAATTCGAGGGGGCCTAACAGATGGCGCTCAAGAAGTTCAAGCCCGTTACCCCGTCGCTGCGCTTCAAGCAGCTGAACTCCCGCGAGGAGCTGACGGCCGACAAGCCCTACAAGCCCCTCACCGAAGGTCTGCGCAAGAAGGCCGGCCGCAACAACCAGGGCCGCATCACCGTCCGCCGCCGCGGCGGCGGGCACAAGCGCCTCTACCGCCTGGTCGACTTCAAACGCGCCGTCGTCGGCGTCAACGCCGTCGTCGAGACCATCGAATACGACCCGAACCGCACCGCGAACATCGCCCTGATCAAGTACGAGGACGGCAAGCGCGCCTACATCGTCGCGCCCCTCGGCCTCAAGGTCGGCGACAAGCTCCAGAACGGGGAAAACGCCGAAATCAACGTCGGCAACACCCTCCCGCTCTCGAAGATCCCGGTCGGCACCGTGATCCACAACATCGAACTGAAGCCGGGCCACGGCGCCCAGCTCGTCCGCGCCGCCGGCGCCTACGCCGAGCTGATGGCCAAGGAAGGGAAGCTCTGCCGCGTGCGCCTTCCCTCCGGCGAAGTCCGCATGATCAACGCCAACTGCGTCGCCACGATCGGCACCGTCGGCAACATCGACCACATGAACGTCTCCTCCGGCAAGGCCGGCCGCACCCGCTGGCTCGGTCGCCGTCCGAAGGTCCGCGGCGTGGTCATGAACCCCGTCGACCACCCGATGGGCGGCGGCGAAGGCCGCACTTCCGGCGGCAGCCATCCCGTCTCGCCGTGGGGCAAGCTGGCCAAGGGCGGCAAGACCCGCAACAACAAGCGGACGGACAAGTTCATCGTCAGTCATCGTCCCAGCAAGAGGAAGAAGTAACCATGTCCCGTTCCTTGAAGAAAGGCGCATTCGTGGACGGCCACCTCCTCAAGAAGGTGGAGGAAACCAAGGGCAGCGAGAAGAAGCTCGCGATCAAGACCTGGTCCCGCCGTTCGACCATCCTTCCCGACTTCGTCAACCTCACCTTCTCGGTCTACAGCGGCAAGCAGTTCGTGCCCGTCTACGTGACCGAGAACATGGTTGGCCACAAGCTGGGCGAATTCGTTCCCACCCGCACGTTCAAAGGCCATGCCAAGAGCGACAAAGCCGGGTCCGCCGGAGGTGCCAAATAATGTTGAAGGCGCAAGCAGTCGCACGCGGTGTGCGTCATAGTGAACTCAAGCTCCGTCAGGTCGCCGACCTGGTTCGCGGGAAGTCCGTGGACGACGCCTTCGCCGTCCTGGGCGTCATGCGCGAATACCGCAAGGGCGCCAAGGTGCTCGAAAACGTGCTGAAGTCTGCGGTGGCGAACCTGCAGCAGACCGAAGCCGGTGCTGCCGTCGGCACGGACGCGATCAGCGTCTCCAAGGTCTGCATCGACAAAGGCCCCATGATGAAACGGATCCATCCCCGGGCGCAGGGCCGCGCCTTCCGGATCGAGAAGAAGCTCAGCCATGTGACTGTCGAAGTCAGCGCAGAGGTTTAGTCAATGGGACACAAGAGCAATCCGATCGGCCTTCGCCTCGGCATCGTCCGCAGCTGGAACTCCAACTGGTTCGCCGAAGAGAAGTTCCCCGACTTCCTGCACGAAGACACCGTCGTCCGCCGCTATCTCTTCAAGCGGTTCGAGAACGCCAGCGTCTCCAAGATCGGCATCGAGCGCACCGCGCAGAAGCTGATCGTCAACATCTTCACCGCCCGCCCCGGCGTCGTCATCGGCAAGAAGGGCGAGGAAGTGGAACGCCTCAAGGGCGAGCTGAGCTACCTCACCGGCAAGTCGGTCTTCGTCAACATCCGCGAGATCAAGCGCCCCGAAGTCGACTCCAAGCTCGTCGCCGAGAACATCGCGCGCCAGCTCGAAAAGCGCGTCGCGTTCCGCCGCGTCATGAAGAAGTCGATCCAGTCCGCCATGAGCCGCGGCGTGGAAGGCATCAAGATCGTCTGCTCCGGCCGCCTGGCCGGCGCCGAGATCGCCCGCACCGAGAAGTACCACGAAGGGCGCGTGCCGCTGCACACCCTCCGCGCGGACATCGACTACGCCACCGCCGAAGCCCACACCGTCGCCGGCCTGATCGGCATCAAGGTCTGGATCATGAACGGCGAAGTGATCGGCAAGAACAACAACGAGCAGGGGGCCTGATCCGATGCTGTCTCCCAAGCGCACGACTTATCGCAATGTGATGCGCGGCACCAACAAGGGCCGCACCAAGCGCGGCGGCACGGTCGCCTTCGGCGAATACGGCCTCCAGGCGCTCGAAGCCGTCTGGCTGAGCAACCGCCAGATCGAGGCGGCGCGCGTCGCCATGACCCGCAAGATGAAGCGCGGCGGCAAGGTCTGGATCCGGATCTTCCCCGACCGCCCCTACACCCGCAAGCCCAACGAAACCCGAATGGGCAAGGGCAAGGGGAGCCTGGAAGGCTGGGTGGCCGTCGTGAAGCCCGGCCGCATGCTCTTCGAAATCGCGGGCATCGAACGCGAACTGGCCGTCGAGGCCCTCAGCGTCGCCGCCCAGAAGCTTCCCATCAAGGTCAAAATCGTCGAGGCGGAACAGCTATGAAAGCCAAGGAACTGCGAGAACTGACGGTCGACCAGCTGCAGGAAAAGCTCAAGGAGCTCGACCTCCAGCTGTTCAACTCCCGTTTCAACGCGAAGATGGGTTCGCACGAAAATCCGAGCAGCCAGCGCAAGGCCCGCAAGGACATCGCCAGGATCAAGACCGTTTTGACGGAAATGAAGAAGGGCTGACATGCAGAACGAACAGCGCAACTACCGTAAAGTCCGCCAGGGCGTGGTCACCAGCGACAAGATGCAGAAGACCGTGGTCGTCTCCGTCGAGAGCCGCAAGAAGCACCCCATGTACGGCAAGACCATCATTTCTTCCAAGAAGTACAAGGTCCACGACGAGCAGAACGAAGCCCACGAGGGCGACGTCGTCGAGATCATGGAAACCCGCCCCCTCAGCGCCACCAAGCGCTGGCGTCTGGTGCGGATTGTCGAGAAGGCCAAGTAACCGGGTAACGTCATGATCCAAGAACAGACCAAAATGGTTGTGGCAGACAACTCGGGTGCGCGCGAAGTGATGTGCATCCGCGTGCTCGGCGGCACCGGTCGGCGCTACGCCACCGTTGGCGACCGGGTGATCGTCTCCGTCAAGAGCGCGCTCCCCAACGGCCGCGTCAAGAAGGGCACCGTCCAGACCGCCGTCGTCGTCCGCACCGTCAAGGAAGTCGGCCGCCCCGACGGCTCGTCCATCCGCTTCTCCGACAACGCCTGCGTGCTGATCAACGAGCAGGGCGAACCCCGCGGCACCCGCATCTTCGGACCCGTGGCGCGCGAACTCCGCGAACGTCAGTACACCAAGATCATCTCGCTGGCTCCGGAGGTCATCTGATGGCACAGCTGATCAAGAAGAACGACACCGTCGTCGTCCTGTCCGGCAAGGACAAGGGCAAGAAGGGCCGCGTGCTGCGCGTCTCCCGCGCCGCCGGCACCGTGCTGGTCGAAGGCGTCAACGTCGTCAAGAAGCACCAGAAGCCCACCCAGAACAACCAGTCCGGCGGCATCGTCCCCCAGGAAGCCGCGCTGCCCCTGTGCAAGGTGATGCTGGTCGACCCCAAGAGCGGTGCTCCCGTTCGTGTCACCCGTCGGCGCGAAGCCGGCAAGCCCTCGGTCCGCGTGAGCAAGAAGGACCGGAGCGTCATCGATTGAGGTTCATGAGATGAGTTTCCTCAAAGCCAAGTACGAGAAGGAAATCCGCGGCGCCCTCGAAAAGAGCCTCGGCCTCCAGAACGTGATGCAGGTCCCGCGCCTGAAGAAGATCGTCATCAACATGGGCGTCGGCGAAGCCACCCAGAACCCCCGTCTGATCGACGAGGCGGTGGACACCCTCACGGCCATCACCGGCCAGAAGGCCGTCGCCACCCGCTCCCGCAAGGCGATCTCGAACTTCAAGCTGCGCGAAAACGTCGCGATCGGCGCGAAGGTCACGCTGCACGGCCAGATCATGTGGGAATTCCTCGAACGACTGCTCTTCATCGCCCTTCCCCGCGTGCGCGACTTCCGCGGCCTCTCCTCGAGGGGCTTCGACGGCGCCGGCAACTACGCGCTGGGCATCAAGGAGCAGACGATCTTCCCCGAGATCGACTACGACAAGATCAACAAGGTCATGGGCATGGACATCTGCGTCGTGACCTCCGCCGCCAACGACGAACAGGGCCGCGCCCTTCTCGACGCGCTCGGATTCCCCTTCAGGAAGTAGGTAAGGCATGGCAAAGCGTTCCATGATCGAAAAGGCGAAGCGCACCCCCAAGTTCGCGGTGCGCGGCTACAACCGTTGCCGCCGCTGCGGCCGTCCTCGCGGCTATCTCCGCAAGTACGGCATCTGCAGAGTCTGTTTCCGCGAGATGGCTCTCGCGGGCGACATCCCCGGCGTCACCAAGAGCAGCTGGTAGGAGACCAGAATTATGTCGATGAGCGATCCCATTGCAGACATGCTGACACGCATCCGCAACGCCGTCGGAGCCAAGCGCCCCACGGTCGAAGTTGCCGCGTCGTCGATCAAGGTGGAACTCGCCAAGCTGTTCCAGCAGCACGGTTTCATCGATAAGTTCGTCGTCGTGGACGACGGCAAGCAGGGCGTGATCAAGATCCTGCTGCACTACAAGGACAACGAATCGGTCATCCAGGGCATCGAACGCGTGAGCACCCCCGGCCGCCGCGTCTACGCGAGCGCCGAAGACCTGCCCCGCGTGCTCAACGGCCTCGGCGTCGCCGTGATTTCGACCGACAAGGGCCTCCTGACCGACCGCGAATGCCGTCGCGATCACGTCGGCGGCGAAGTCATCTGCAAGATCTGGTAGGGACAAGATATGTCGCGTATTGGCAAAAACCCCGTCATCCTCCCCAACGGCGTCCAGGCGACGCTGAGCGGCCGCACCCTGACGGTCAAGGGCCCCAAGGGCGTCCAGTCCATGGAAGTGCACCCCGACATCAAGTGCGAAGTCAAGGGCAACGAGATCGTCTTCACCCGCTCCTCCGACGTCGCCGCGGAACGCGCCCTCCACGGCACCGCCCGCGCGCTGGCCCACAACATGGTCGTCGGCGTCACCGAAGGCTTCGCCGTCACGCTCGACCTGGTCGGCGTCGGCTACCGCGTCGAACCCGCGGGCAAGAACATCAACCTGGTGCTGGGCTTCTCGCACCCGGTTCCGTTCGAAGCCCCCGAAGGCATCGCCTTCAAGGTGGAGAACCCCAACCGCCTGGTGATCTCCGGCGCCGACAAGCAGGCCGTCGGCCAGGTCGCCGCCGTGATCCGCAAGTACCGTCCGCCGGAACCCTACAAGGGCAAGGGTATCCTCTTCTCCGGTGAACACATCCGCCGCAAGGCGGGCAAGCGCACTGGCAAGTAGGCCAGAGGAGATAGAGAAAGATGGATATGGCTCAGAAGCGGCTCGAAGGGCGAATCACCCGTCACCGCCGCATCCGCAAGAAAGTGAACGGCACCACCGCCCGTCCCCGTCTGTGCGTGCGCCGCACCCTGGTCCACATGGACGCCCAGATCGTCGACGACGCCACCGGCAAGTCGCTGGTGCAGACCTCGACCACCTCGAAGGACTTCCAGGCGCAGAACGGCTCGCTCAACAAGACCGAGCAGAGCCGCAAGCTCGGCGCCCTCGTCGCCGCCCTGGCGAAGGAGAAGAACATCGAGCAGGTCGTCTTCGACCGCGGCGGTTACACTTACCATGGCCGAGTGAAGGCTTTCGCCGACGCGGCCCGCGAAGCAGGAATGGTGTTCTAATGGCATACGCAAAGCAGACTCAGCAGGACGTGGCCCCCGAGTTCGAAGAACGCGTGGTCGCCATCAACCGTTGCTCCAAGGTCGTCAAGGGCGGCCGCCGCTTCGGCTTCGCCGCGCTCGTCGTGGTCGGCAACGGCAAGGGCAAGGTCGGATACGGCACCGGCAAGGCCAAGGAAGTCTCCGAAGCCATCCGCAAGGCGACCGAAGCCGCCCGCAAGAACCTCGTCGAAGTCCACCTCAAGGACAAGACGCTGCACCACACCGTCCAGGTGAAGTGCAACTCCACCCGCATCCTGATGCACCCGGCCGCCCCCGGCACCGGCGTCATCTCCGGCGCCGCCGCGCGCGCGGTCCTCGAACTGGCCGGCGTGCACGACGTCCTCACCAAGACCTTCGGCTCGACCGCCCCCTCCTCGGTGGTGCGCGCGACCCTCGAAGGCCTGACCTCCCAGCGCTCTCGCGAGCAGTTCAACGCCCTGCGCGCGCGCGGTTAGGAGAGAAGAACATGGCAAAGTTGCAAATCACGCAGATTCGCGGTCTGGCCCACACGACCCCCGTGCAGCGCGCGACCATCGCCGCCCTCGGCCTGCATCGCATCCGTCACACCGTGACCCACGAAAAGAACCCCACCATCGAGGGGATGATCCGCGTGGTCTCCCACATGGTGAAGGTCGAGGAGATCTAAGATGTTTCTGGACACTCTCGTTCCCCCGGTTGGATCCAACAAGAAGTCGCGCCGCGTCGGCCGCGGCATCGGCTCCGGCAAAGGCAAGACCTGCGGCCGCGGCGAAAAGGGCGCCGGCGCCCGCAAGAGCGCCAACAAGGGCTTCATGCACCTCGAAGGCGGCAACTTCCCGCTGTGGCGCGCCGTTCCCAAGCGCGGCTTCAAGAGCCACCGCGAACGCGCCCAGATCGTCAACCTCGACGCGATCGAAAAGCTCGACGCGAACGAAGTGACGCCCGAAGTCCTCGCGGCCAAGGGGCTGATCGACGACGCCGGCAAGCCCGTGAAGGTGCTGGCCCGCGGCGAACTGACCCGCGCCGTCGTCGTGAAGGCGACCTCGGTCTCCCGCCAGGCCGCCCAGGCCATCGAAAAGGCCGGCGGCAAGGTCGAAATCATCTAAGGAAGGGCCATGCAAGCACTCGCCGGTTTCGTCAATGCCTGGAAGATCCCCGACGTGAGGAAGAAGATCCTCTTCACGCTCGCGATGATCGTGATCTACCGTCTCGGCGGCCACATCACCGTTCCGGGCATCGACACGGCGCGCCTGTCGCAGTTCTTCGCGAACAACACCAACAACTTCTTCGGCCTCTACGACGCCTTCACCGGGGGCGCGTTCCAGCGCGCGACGATCTTCGCGCTCGGGATCATGCCCTACATCAGCGCCTCGATCATCATCCAGCTGATGGGCGCCGTCGTCCCCGCCATCCAGCAGATGCAGAAGGAGGGGATGGAGGGCCGCGCCCGCCTGAACCAGTGGACCCGCTACTCCACCGTCCTGCTCTCGGCCCTCCAGGCCTGGGGCATCGCGGTGTGGCTGGGCGCCGTCAAGGTGAGCACCCACTCCGGCGCCGGCCTGAGCGTGCTGCTCCCCGGCTTCGACTCCGGCCTGGGGCTGTGGGGCTTCCGCGTGCTCGCCATGGTCACCATGGTCACCGGCACGATCTTCATCATGTGGCTGGGCGAGCAGATCACCGCCCGCGGCATCGGCAACGGCATCTCGCTGATCATCTTCATCGGCATCGTGTCGCGCATGCCCGAGGCCGCCTTCGGCGAAATCGAGCAGTTCATGGCGGGGAACAACCCCCTGGCCATCGAGCTGATCGTCCTCGCCCTGGTGATCGGCACCATCGCCTTCATCGTCTTCGTCGAGCAGGCCCAGCGCCGCATCCCGCTGCAGAGCCCCCGCCGCATCGTCGGCAACCGGGTGATGGGCGGCCAGTCGAGCTACCTGCCCTTCAAGGTGAACACCGCCGGCGTCATCCCGGTGATCTTCGCCTCCTCCATCATCTTCCTGCCCGCGATGATCGCCTCCTGGGTCCCCAACATGAGCGTCATGCAGACCTTCGCGAACGCCTTCATGCCGGGCCACGTCACCTACTCGCTGGTCTTCGCGCTGCTGATCGTCTTCTTCGCCTACTTCTACACGGCGATCCAGTACAACCCGAACGACATCGCCGAGAACCTCAAGAAGTCCGGCGGCTTCATCCCCGGCATCCGCCCGGGCAAGCAGACCGCCCAGTTCATCGACCACATCCTGACCAGGATCACCCTCCCCGGCGCGATCTTCCTGGCCGTGATTTCCGTTGTGCCGCTGCACCTGAAGGACGCCCTCGGGATGTCCTTCTACGTGGGCGGGACGAGCGTCCTGATCGTCGTCGGCGTGGCCCTGGACACGCTGCGGCAGCTGGAGGCTCAGCTCCACACCAAGAACTACGACGGCTTCCTGAAGAAGGGCCGCATTCGTGGAAGGTCTGTCAACTGATGGCCAAGGAAGAGGGCATTCAAGTCGAAGGGACGATCACCGAAGCGTTGCCCAACGCGATGTTTCGGGTCGCCCTGGAGAACGGCCACGAGATCCTGGCGCACATCTCCGGCAAGATGCGGAAGCACTACATCCGCATTCTCCCCGGGGACAAGGTGCTCCTCGAGCTCTCGCCGTATGACCTCGATCGCGGCCGCATCACCTACCGTTACAAGTAAGCAAAGGTAGAGCAGAAATGAAAGTCAAAGCATCCGTCAAACCCCGGTGTGAAAACTGCAAGATCGTGCGCCGCAAAGGTGTGGTTCGCGTTATTTGCACCAAGAACCCCCGTCACAAGCAGCGTCAGGGTTAAGGAGTCGTCATGGCACGCATCGCAGGCATCGACCTACCCAACAACAAGGCCCTCCAGTACGGGCTCACCGCGATCTACGGCATTGGCCTGACCAGCGCCCGCTCGCTGTGCGACTCCCTGCATCTCGAGCGCACCAAGAAGGTGAGCGACCTCACCGAAGAGGACGTCGCCAAGCTCCGCCGCGCCATCGAAGACGGCTACGTCGTCGAAGGCGCCCTGCGCACGCAGAACAGCATGGACATCAAGCGCCTGATGGAAATCGGCTGCTACCGCGGCACCCGCCACCGCAAGGGCCTCCCCGCCCGCGGCCAGCGCACGAAAACCAACGCCCGTACCCGCAAGGGGCCCCGGAAGACCGTGGCCAACAAGAAGAAGTAAGGAGACCCGCAAGTGTCCGAACAGACTGAAAACGTGGAATCCGCGGCCGCCCCCGCCGGCGAAACCGCCGTCGAGGAAAAGGCCAAGAAGACCGCCAAGCGCCGCGTCGACGTCCAGGGCGTCGCGACGATCAACGCGACCTTCAACAACACCATCGTCAGCATCACCGACGTCCGCGGCAACGTGGTCGCCTGGGGCACCCCCGGCAAGGCCGGCTTCAAGGGCTCCCGCAAGAGCACTCCCTACGCCGCCCAGCTCGCCGCCGAAAGCGCCGCCCGCACCGCCCTCGACATGGGCATGCGCAAGGTCGACGTCAAGGTGAAGGGCGCCGGCACCGGCCGCGAATCCGCCGTCCGCGCCCTGAAGAACGCCGGCCTGGAAGTGCTGACGATCCGCGACGTCACCGGCACCCCCCACAACGGCTGCCGCCCCAAGAAGAAGCGCAAAGTCTAACCCTACGGAGGCCAAGATGAAGTGGAAAGCACTCCAGATGCCCAAGGACGTCCGCCGCGAGGAATCCTCCGAACCCGGGCGCTACGGCAAGTTCGTGCTCGAGCCCTGCGAACGCGGCTGGGGCATCACCGTCGGCAACGCGATGCGCCGCGCCCTGCTCTCCTCCCTGCAGGGAGCCGCCGTCGTCTCGCTGAAGATCGAGGGCGTGAGCCACGAGTTCAGCACCGTCCCCGGCGTGGCCGAAGACGTGACCGACATCGTGCTCAACCTGAAGCAGCTGCGCGTCAAGCTCCTCTCCGACGGCCCCGAAACCCTCCGGCTGAACGTCACCGGCGAAGGCGAGGTGACCGCCGCCGCGATCGAGGCGAACCACAACGTCGAGATCCTCAACCCCGACCTCCACATCGCGACCCTGAGCGACAGCAACGCCTCGCTCGACATCGCCATGACCGTCAAGGACGGCCGCGGCTACGTGGTCGCCGACGACCTGCGCGAGGAAGGCGCCCCCCTCGGGACGATCTTCGTCGACGCGAACTTCTCGCCCGTGACCAAGGTCGCGTTCCACGTCTCCGACACGCGCGTCGGCCAGAAGACCGACTTCAACCGCCTCGAGCTGGAAGTCTGGACCGACGGCAGCATCGCCCCCGAAGACGCCATGGCCTACGCCGCCAAGCTCCTCGTGGACCACTTCGAGATCTTCGTGAACTTCGAAGGCGACCTCGAAGCCGGCTCCGAACAGGTGCAGGACGAGGAAAAGTCGCGCATCGCCGGCCTCTTCCGCATGCGCGTCGACGAACTGGAGCTCTCCGTCCGCTCGAGCAACTGCCTGCGGATGGCCGGCATCCACACCATCGGCGAGCTGGTGTGCAACAAGGAACAGGACATGCTGAAGTACAAGAACTTCGGTCGCAAGTCTCTCAGCGAGATCACCGACGTTCTGACCTCCATGGGTCTCTCCTTCGGCATGAACGTGGACGAATACCAGGACTAGGAAAACAGAGATGAACCACGGTGTCAAGAAAGTGAAGCTCGGCCGCGACGCGGACCACCGCCGCGCGATGCTGAAGAATCTGTCGACCTCCGTGCTCCGCCAGGGGCTCGAGGCCAACCAGGGCGACCGCGCCGTCGTGACGACGGTCGACAAGGCCAAGGCCGTGCGCAGCATGGTCGAACGCCTGATCACCTACGCCAAGAAGGGCGACCTCTCCGCGCGCCGCCAGGCCGGGAAGTTCGTGGACGACCACGAAGTGCTGAAGAAGCTCTTCGACGTCCTCGGCCCCCGCTACCAGGGCCGCCAGGGCGGCTACACCCGCGTGCTCAAGCTGCAGGCGCACCGCCACGGCGACGCCGCCCAGCTGGCGATGATCGAACTGGTCGAAGACGAGCTCAGCGTCAAGGCCAAGAGCGCCAAGAAGCCCGCCGCGAAGAAGCCGGCCGCCAAGAAGGCCGCTCCCAAGGCCGAAGCGCCCGCGGAAGCTCCCGCCGCCGAAGAGGCCCCCAAGGCCGAAGCGTAGGAGATTCCCGGAATCCCTCCGGAAGCCCCCGCCCAGGCGGGGGCTTTCTGCGTCGCGCGGCGGAAGCTAGATTGTGGGCATGCGCGAGACCGCCGAAGCCGTGAGGAAGAAGCTGGCGATGCTGCCGGAGAGCCCGGGCGTCTACCTGATGAAGGACGACCGCGGGACGATCGTCTACATCGGCAAGGCGAAGGTCCTGAAGAACCGCGTGAGGAGCTACTTCGTCGACGGGCCGAAGGAGCACCTGGCGGCGCGGCTGCTGGCGCCGATCGTGAAGGACATCGACTGGATCGTCACCGACTCGGAGTTCTCCGCGCTGGTGCTGGAGGCGCAGCTGGTGCGGCGCCACATGCCCCGCCTGAACGTCGACCTGAAGGACGACAAGCACTTCCCCTACCTGCGCGTGACCGTGGGCGAGCCCTTCCCGCGCGTGACCGTGGCGCGGCGCGTGGCCGACGACGGGGCGCGCTACTTCGGCCCCTACACCGACGCCCGCAACATGCGGCGCGTGCAGGAGCTGATCCACAAGGTCCTCGGCGTGCGCGACTGCAAGCTGCGCTGGCCGCTGAAGCGCCCCGCGAGGCCCTGCCTGTCGTACCACATGGGCCGCTGCGCCGCCCCCTGCGCGGGGCTCTGCGGCGAGAAGGAGTACGCCGCGGGAGTGGAGGCGGCCCTCGAGCTGCTTTCCGGCAGGCACTCGCGCCTGGTCGCCGAGCTGACGGCGCGGATGCGCGCGGCCGCGGAGGCGCAGAACTTCGAGTACGCCGAGCAGGTCCGGCGCCAGATCGCCGGGCTTCGGTCGCTCTCGTACCGCCAGCCGGTCGACCTGGGGAGCCGGAAGACCGACCTGGACGTGGTGGCCTTCCGCCGCGCGGGCGACGTGGGGGCGCTGGTCGTGATGGAGTACCGCGAGGGGTGCCTGGTCGGGCGGTCGCAGTTCGAGATGCGGTGCCCGCTGGAGCAGCCGCGCGAGGAGCTGGTGTCGGAGGCGCTGGTCTCGCTCGGGCGGCGGAACAGCGCCCGCCTGGTGCTGCTGGAGG
>JAEEGL013222205.1_pt1 | contig 14102 bp, 9 predicted proteins | sample 9134231 | NCBI WGS metagenome assembly JAEEGL01 (sample SAMN16246548, study PRJNA631951) | gut metagenome | biome: gut microbiome; feature: rumen; material: fiber-attached | host: Bos | place: Iran: Karaj | collected 2018-10 | reverse complement strand
CTCCCGCTGCCCGCCAAGGACTACAACGAGTTCGTCCCACTCAAGCAGGCGATGATGGACGAGCTCGAGATCGAGGCAACCTTCGACAACGACGGGTCCAGCTTCCTCCGGCTGGACGACATCGAGCGTGGCCTGAAGCCCGTCGTCCATCGCAAGTTCCCCGACCGGTACGAGGTCGACTCGTCAGTCGGCTGCATCCTCCGCATCAGGCCGATCTCCACGGCCGAACGGATTGCGGACGGGCACCCCGGCCTTGGGACGTTCTATCACAAGGGAGGGATCCTCTTCGCCGAGGAGGTCAAGGTCTCCCGGGACGAACTCGTCGAGACCGTCTCCCGCTACGGGTTCGAGCCTGTCGCCATGGGCATCGACTACCGGATCACCAACGTCTCCAACCTGTACAAGTCGCCCCACGTGGCGAAGTATGGCATCACCTTCTCCGAGGACCGGTCGTTCAAGAATGTCGGAACGGACTACCAGAAGAAGGAGATCTGCCTCCCGGAGCCCGTCAACGGATCCACTTTCCGCATCGAGCACGGTATGAACGCCAACCTCGAGAACAACTTCGCCTTCTTCCATGCCACCTTGAAGCGCATATACGGGGAGGAGAACATCGAGTGCAAGGCCTACTATAAGTTCCGCCCCCTCGACCGCCAGGAGGAGGTGGACGGGTTCACAGAGGCCCAGTGGAACGACATCCGACGCGACCTGTACGCGCTTGAGTTCGAGTACAACGTGTCCGACGCGGAAGGCGGCAAGATCATCGCCTTCGACTTCGAGACCAAGGAGCAGCTCGAGACCATCTACAAGGGAATCAGTTCCATCGAAAAGTTCCACGTGATGAAGTCCCCGCTGGACGACGACTTCCTGTTCAAGGCGCGGGTGCACCTCGTCGCGAAGAAGACCGAGAAGGAGATCTTCGCTGAGAAGCTCAAGCGTCTCAGCGGTGTCGACTTCGTGTACGAGCACGTCGAGGAGAAGGAGGACGGCCACTACACCAGGACGTATGTCTATATCGGGAAGCTCAACGGGTTCAACTCGTCATCCGAGCGCCTGGTTCTCTACCTCCCCTACTTCTTTAAGAGCGACCAGAAGGAGACCGACAAGTTCCTGAAGTTCTACAAGGAGCACGGCAGCGAAATCGACTCCGTCCACGCCAACCTCCGTGGAGACCGGTCCAAGCTCGACTGGCTCAAGGACGCCATTTCCAAGCTCGGAACCACATCAGGCATCAGCGGCCCCAACGACACCCCGGTCAACGAGAAGATCAGGGACTTCATCTTCGACACGTCGAAGGCCGAACCCGTCTTCCGTTACGACCAGGTGGCCATCGAGGAGACCCCCGAGTTCAAGGAGTTCGACCGGACCGCCGTGCTGAAGCTCAACCCCCGTCAGAAGATAGCCGTCCTCAAGGGCGTATACGCCAGGGACCTCTGTATGCTCCAGGGTCCTCCCGGGACAGGAAAGACCACGGTGATCGCCGAGCTCATCTGGCAGCATATCCGTCGGAACCCGAAACAGAGGCTGCTCCTCACCTCTGAGACGAACCTGGCCGTGGACAACGCGCTGGAGAAACTGATGAACGACCGTGCCGTCAACCCCGACATGGCCCGCTACCTGAGCCTCATCAAGCCGCTCCGTTTCGGCAAGTCGGACAAGTTCGAGGAGGAAGGCAAGCGCTACTCGATCGAACGGATCGAGAGATGGGTCGACGACACCGTTGCCCTCGAGGACGACTATGACGCCGAGGTGCTCGGCGAGGAAGGCGACGCCTTGGCGGAGGAAGAGGTGGTGGTCGAGAACCCCTCCGACAACATCGTCCAGCACTGGATGCAGCGCATCGCCGACCGTTCGCAGGCGGGGAATCCCCGCTATGCGGAGGTCATGAAGGACTGGACCATGGGCCTCGCCATGCCCGACAAGGAGACCAGGAAGACCTTCCGCGACCTCTATTACCAGAACGTCAACGTGGTCGGCAGCACCTGCAGCTCCACCGGCAGCCCCGCCTTCCTGATGGAGTACCTCCGGAGTTTCAAGGGGATATCCTCGCCGGAGAGCTCCCGGGGCATCAAGGTCGCCCTCGGCAGATGGCGGAAGTTCGGCTCCCTGAGCCACAGGGCGCTCACGGAACTAGCGGCGCTCCTGGGAATTGACTCGGAAGACTGGCACGGCCTGTCCTACTCCGACGACGAAATCCGGGACGACATCAAGAGGGAGTGCACCATCCGTTTCGATACGGTGATCATGGACGAGGCCTCGAAGGCCACCCCGCCCGAACTGCTGCTCCCCCTGTGCTTCGGCCGCAAGTCCATCGTCATCGGCGACCATCGACAGCTCCCTCCGATGCTCAACGAGAAGAGCTTCAAGGAGGCCCTCCTGGACCTGCACACCCAGCGGGCAGAGGCCCTCGCCGAGGAGATCGACCGCGATTTCGTGGACACCTCGCAGTTCAAGCGCATGATCCTCAACCGGGAGGTCTCCCCGACCATCAAGTCCACGTTCAACGTCCAGTACCGCATGCACCCGGACATCAACGACGTGATCAGGCAGTTCTATGTGAATGACGAGAGCGGCGGGCTGGAGTGCGGGCTCGACCCGGAGCAGGTGAACTCCCCCGACCTCTCCAACCCCCAGAGCCGCTACCACGGCTTCCTGAAGAAAGGGTTCATCTCCCCGGATGTCCACACGATCTGGGTGAACGTCAACGCCCCCGAAGAGAGCGACGGAACGTCGAAGGTGAACGACTCCGAGATCCGGGCCATCAACACGGTCCTCGAGAAGCTGGTCTCCGCCGACGGCTTCAAGGAGTACCTGGCGCACTGGGACACCTTGAAGGAGGAATACAAGCGGAACGAGGAGAAGGAGATCGGCGTCATCAGCTTCTACGGACGCCAGGCGGCCCGCATCAGGCAGAACGTCAAGCCCCGCGCCAAGTCTCTCGGCGTTCGGATCAAGATCAACACGGTGGACAAGTTCCAGGGCATGGAGCGCAACATCGTGGTCGTCTCCACGGTCCGTAGCAACCGGGCGAAAAAGGGGGCGGACATCGTGGACAACACGGATCCCGGGTTCGCGAAGTCGCCCGAGCGGCTCAACGTCGCCCTGTCCCGCGCCCGCAGGCTCCTGATCGTCGTGGGCAACAAGGACTTCTTCTCGACCATCAAGGACCGGGAAGGCAACTACATCTACCGGAACGCCATCCGGGAAATCGAAAAGAAAGGTTTAGTCATCAATTACCCCGACCTGCTCCGCCATGAATAATATCAGCATCTGCAAGCTTCTCCGCAACAAGAAGAAGCAGACCGAACTCTATATCGGCTCCATCCCCTACAACTGGGAATTCCTCGTGGCCCACTTCACCGCGGACTGCACGGAGGCGATGCCCCTGTCGATCTTCGACAAGACCATCTGCGGCATACTCGACCTGGACGGAAGGGTCCCCTTCGACACCCTGGGCGAGATCCTCGGGCTCAACGTCAAGGACAATCCGGAGCAGGGCGAGTACCGCGACGCCGCGGAGTACTCGCTCCTGTACCAGGCCGTCCAGTCCCTGCTCGAGTACGGCATGATCTCCCGGGACGGGGAGAACGGCCTCAGTCTCACGGACGCCGGCCGGGAGTTCTTCGCGAAAGGGAAAAAGTTCCACACCATCGCCGCCAAGGACTTCGAGGTCTACCTGGACGCCACCGCAGCCGGGCATGCGAAGGCGAAGGCCATCTTCGGGAGGGTCATGGCCCGGCATACCGCCAAGATCGTTCCGGAGTTCTACCGGGACGAGAATTTCCTGAAATCCTTCCTCCACGAGCAGCTCCCGGACATCCATGACCCGGAGAACGGCAACTCCTTCACGAACGTGTCCTGCATCGCCCCGGGAAAGCTCTTCACCGTCCCCGTCCAGATTGCCGCGCTGTACGACGTGCTCACGAAAGAGACGCGGTTCGTGGCCATCCTGGAAGACAAGGTGAACAACGACCTCGGTGAGGTGGTCGCCGCGAACCCGAAGCTCTGCGAGGAGCTGCGGCTCTCCCTCAGGGCCCACTTGAATTCCAACCTGGTCCTCCTTCGCGACTCCGCCCTGCAGGACCGCTTCGAGACGGCCATCCTCGACACCCCCGCTACGGTGGGGAACGGGGATGACATCGCCGCCCTCGTACCGCCCATCATCGAACCCGAGGAGTTCTGGAACGCCCTTCCCGTCATCATCGGGGAGAAGGAGAAGCAGGTTTATTTCCGTGTGGGCACCCTCGGGCCCGACGAACGCAACGCCATCGAGGACCTCGCCCAGGCCAGGCCGGACACCAACTTCTTCCTCGCCTTCGCGAACGCCGACGAGCCCGTCCCCATCAAGGACAACCTCTTCCCGATGCAGAAGATCCTCAACGATGACTTCCTCTGCTGCACGGAGTCGGTCGCCTTCTCCGTCCGGGGCTATCCGGTCACCATCGGGGATGACGCGACCAGTGCCCGGATGCTCTACCGCTACCCCGAGGCCGAGACCGACACTGACGCCCTGCGGGTCCAGTTCGCGGAGGCCCTCCTTCCCACCATCTTCACCGAGACCCTGCAGTTCCTCGACAAGGAATTCGAGCCGACCCGGCGTTCCGTACGGAACATCGGCAAGTGCGACGCGCGGGTGAACGTCTTCAAGGACTTCCTCAACGACGAGCTCTACGAGCAGCTTCGGGCCAAGAAGCAGGATACCTTCAACCGGGTCAAACTCGCCTACGAGAAGACCCTTGTCGAGAAGGTGACGGAGCTCATGGCCCAGTACGACCTCGAGGAGATCGGCAACCTGAAAGGCGTCGAGGAGGTGGGGGCGAAGCTCGACGAGATCGTGAAGGACACGGACGACACCTATGTCACCCTCCAGGAGACCCTCCGTCCCATCCGCACCCTCCTCAGGGAACGGGAGATGTATATCCGCGAGGAGAAGATGGCGAAATACTACATCATAGACACGAACGTCTTCCTGGACGACCCCGCCATCATCTCCAAGATCTCCCGGCGCGACAGGATCGTCCTCGCCGCGGGCGTCATCAGCGAGCTGGACAGGATGAAGCTCAAGAGCGCCGACCCCGAGAAGGCGGCCAACGCCCGGAAGGCGGTGAACGCCATCAAGGAGCAGATCCAGAAGGACAGGAAGGTCAAGAAGAAGTTCCTCCTTCTGGAGGCGGCCGACATGTCCCTGCTGCATCCCGAGTTCCGGGAGGGCAAGGGTGACAACTACATCCTCGGCGTGGCCGTCAAGTTCCGCGACAGGAACCCTTTCCTGCTCACCTCGGACACGCTCTTCTCCATCGCGGCGGAGGTCGAGAAGATCCCCACCATCTCCCTGAAGGAGTTCTACGAGAAGAACGGTCTCTCCTCCCCCGCGAAGCAGGAGGCCGCACCCGTGGAAGCCGGCGAGAAGACTTACATGGATGTGTACAGGGAACTGTACGAAAGGAAGGGATACGTCCTTCTCAACAAGTTCGAGAAAGAATGCAAGAAGGCGGGCCTCACCCCGACGGCGCTCGGATACGAGACGTTCTTCGATTTCGTCGAGGCCGCCCCGGAGTTCACCCTCTCCACGAATGCCAAAGGTGTAACCTATGTAAATCTCAAACGATAATGTCCAGATACGAAAGTTCAAAGTTCGTCAGGGATCCCAAAGTGATGAACAAGGAAGTGCTCGCCCAGGCCTGCGACAAGCTCGGGTGGAAGTATGTCCTCAAGGGTGACGACCTGCTGATCACCGACCTCGGCGGGAAGGAGAAGCTCCACGGGGAGTTCGCCCTGAAGGTGAGCGGCGATACCGTCACTTATAACAGCTATTACCTGAAGAACGGACAGGAGCTCGTGGAAGAGCTCAAGGCCGTCTTCTTCCCCCTCAACGTCGAGTATGCCCGGAACTCCGTGATCCGATCCTTTTCCGCCCATGGGTTCACCTACAAGAAGGACTACTCGTTCCGTCCCACGGAGGAGGTCGCGGACCACTTCAGCATGGTCGGCTACACCGAACTCCCCGGTGAGAAGGAGAAGCGCTACGAAGTCGCCTTCAGCATCCACAGGGACGGGACCGTCGTCACGGATTCGAACTACCTCCCGGATGACGTGAACGACAGGGCGCATCGGTCGATGGACCACCTGCAGGAACTCTTCGGAAGCGAACGGGTGATGACAAAGAAACCCGAATATGACATCTTCATCCGGCAGCACGGTCTCAAGTCCTCCGTCGGGCCTGACAAGATTAAACGATAAGACCATGGCACAGATAACCGTATATGACGAGATCCGCTCCATGCTGGAGGCGAATTTCCCCTTGATCTACCTCGCGACCACCGAATACAACCGCGTCATGCAGAAGGTCCGTTCCATCTGTTTCGACCTCGGGTACAAGTTCAACACCTGGGACAGCGTTGACGGGCTGATGAAGCACACCAGCCACCCGGGCGGCCGCCTGAAGGACGTCATGCCCCACGAGGAGTCCGAAAACACGAAGGACTCCATGGGCCTGCTGGAGTTCATCCGCAACGGCCTTGTCCGTCAGGGCGACAAGAGCGCCGAGGTGTTCGTATTGGAGGACTTCCACAAGTTCTTCTCCGACCGGCAGATGCCCGAGATGCTGCGGAAACTCTCGATGGAGCTCAAGGACGGCAACAAGCATCTGGTGTTCATCTCCCCCTTCACGCAGTTCCCCGCCGAGCTGGACAAGTACATCACCCTGAAGGCCATCCCCCTCCCGGACAAGGACGACCTGACGCGGCGCCTTGACTTCGTGGCCGGGAAGGACGCGGACATCAACCCCGACCTGAAGAAGTACCTCGTCGACTCCGCCCTCGGGCTGACCGACACCGAGGCAGACCTCGCCTTCCGGCTTGCGAAGAACCGGGACGGCTTCCGGAGCATGAACGCCGTGCAGATCATCTCCAGCGAGAAGGAGCAGATCATCCGCAAGAGCGGCATCCTCGACTACATCAAGGTGGACGCCTCCCTGGAGAGCTCCGTGGGCGGCCTGGACAGCCTGAAGAAGTGGCTCACGCGCCGCAGCAAGGCCTTCGAGCTGAAGGCGAAGGACTTCGGTTTGAAGGAGCCGAAGGGCATCCTCCTGCTGGGCGTTCCCGGCTGCGGTAAGAGCCTTACCGCGAAATGCATCGCCGCCGAGTGGAAGCAGCCCCTTCTCAAGCTCGACATAGGGAAGGTTTTCTCGCAGTACGTGGGCTCCAGCGAGAACAACATCCGCGAGGCCATCAACACCGCCGAGGCCGTCGCACCGTGCGTCCTCTGGATTGACGAGATCGAGAAGGGCCTCGCCACCCAGGGCGAACATGACGGGGGAACCAGCACCCGCGTCTTCTCTACCATCCTCACCTGGATGCAGGAGAAGACCAAGCCGGTGTTCGTGGTCGCCACCGCGAACGACATCAGCAGCCTCCCTCCCGAGCTTCTCCGGAAGGGCCGTTTCGACGAGATCTTCTTCGTGGACCTGCCTACCCGGGACGAGCGGAAGAACATCTTCCGCATTCACCTTTCCAAGAACCACCAGGGATACGGGGTGGACCTTGACACCGTCGCCGCAAGGACCCGGTTCTTCAACGGTGCGGAGATCGAGGAGACAGTAAAGGAGGCGATGTTCATCGCCTACGTCAACAATCCGAACGCGCCTGCGGTCACTACTGCGGATCTGCTGGAGGCCTCCCGGAATGTCATCCCGCTCGCCCAGACGATGAAGACGAAGATCGACGCCCTCCGCCAGTGGGCGCAGGTGAGGGCCCGCAAGGCCAGTTCCTGTCCTAACGACGAGTCGGTCGATAACACCATCATGGTCGGCGGCCAGAGCTGCCGGATCCCCCAGACCCGTTCCGAGAAAAACGAAGACATCTTCTAACAGACGAGCAGATGACAGACTACACTAACATCAATTGGGACCCCTTCTTCTCCGCATACGAGAACGACACCGTCGTGAAGGCCATCGTGGGTGAGGTCTCTGGCAACGGCCACCAGGTCTTTGTCATGGGTGTCCCCGCATACCTCCCCAAGACCCAGAAGGTTCCCGACATGGAACTGACAACCGGGGGGGATGTCGACGTTTGCATCATCAAGATCATGCCCGAGACGAACAACGTGGTCGTATCTGCGCGTGTCGCGGCGGAGAAGAAAGCCGGAGACGGTGCCGAGAAACTGGAGGTAGGCCAGGTGGTCACCGCCCGGATCAAGGCCATCGCACAGTTCGGAGCCTTCGCGTCCGTCAACGGCGTGGACGGGCTCATCCACATCACGGAGCTCTCCTATAACCAGATCCGCCACCCTTCCGACGTTATTTCCGTCGGAGACGAGATTCCCGTCAAGGTCCTCAGTATCTCCGTGGACGACAAGGGGAAACGGAAAATCGAGCTCAGCCACAAGCAGGCGCTTCCCGACCCCTGGGAGACCCTTCCCTTCAAGGAGGGGGACAAGGTGGAAGGAGTCGTGACCAATATCGAAGACTACGGCGCCTTCCTTTCCATCGGGGAGGTGAACGCCCTGCTCCATCGTTCCGAGATCACTTGGGAGACGGAATACCCGCTCGTCCGTAACCTACTGGCCGTCGGCGACAGACTGACCGTCAAGATCAAGAGCATGGATGTCAAAAACAAGCGGGTCAGCGTGAGCCTCCGCGAGATCTCCGGAGAGGTATGGGACCAGTCCGACCTCTCCGTGGGGGACGTCATCGAAGTCGGCGTGCTGAGGCACTCCCCCTCCGGATCCGGCTTGATCGTCGGGGAGCCGAACGGCATCCAGGGAGTGCTGAACCGCAAGGAGATGGCATGGTCCAAGGATGAGGCAAAAGCTTACGAGGCCTCCGTCAAGGACGGGGACACCATCCAGGTCGCCATCATCTCCTTCGACAAGGAGAAGCGCAAGATGAGCGTCTCGAGGAAGCCGCTCCTCGAAAGTCCCGCAGACGCCTTCATCCGCGAGCACCCGGTCGGGTCGGTCTTCGTCGGGGATGTCGTCAAGAATACGCCTCCCGGGATCATCAAGATCTCCATACCCATCGGAGAGTTCCGGATCGCGTTCGACCCTTCGTCCATAGAACACTGGTACGACATCATGAGACAGTACCCCATCGGCGGGAAACTGCCCGTCCTGATCCAGGACTACGAGCCGGACACCAAGAAGATCACCTTTGTCCCTAACCCGGATTGATGGCATGGTTGGAAGATACCCTGTAATCACCCTATGCGGCAGCACCCGCTTCAAGGATGCCTTTCTGGAGGCCCAGAAGCGCCTCACCCTGGAAGGGAACATCGTCATCAGTGTCGGCCTCTTCGGCCACGCTGGTGACGACGAGGTCTGGACGGAAGGGACCAAGGAGATGCTGGACGACATGCACAAGCGCAAGATCGATATGGCGGATGCCATCTACGTGGTCAACGTGGGCGGATACGTCGGAGAGAGTACCAGGAGCGAGATCGAATACGCCCGCAGGAACGGAAAGCGGGTCGAGTATCTCGAGCCTGAACGATGACGGAGCCTTAAGTGATATGAACGTCGACCAGACACTAGCCCGTGAGGCCATCTTGAATTCCTCGCTGAACCTGCTCATCGTCGGTAAGGCGGGGACGGGGAAGACGACCTTTCTGCGCGAGGTGGTCGGGCAATGCAAGAAGAAGCTCGCCGTCGTAGCGCCCTCGGGCATCGCAGCCATCGAGGCGGAAGGCCGGACCATCCATTCCTTCTTCGGATTCAATACGGCGGCCTTCGCTCCCGGGTCGAAGGACGGCAGCCTGAAAAGGCTGACGCAGGGACAGCGGGAATGGATCAACCGCCTCGAGCTCCTCATCATCGACGAGATCTCCATGGTCCGCGCGGACCTTCTGGACCACATCGACTCCCGGCTCCGCACCATCAGGCATATCGAGCGTCCTTTCGGCGGGGTCCAGGTCGTCATGATCGGCGACCTCAAGCAGCTGCCACCCGTCATCGACCGCCGTGACGGCGAGATCCTGGATGACTTCTATGAGACGGGGTACTTCTTCGAGAGCCAGGCGCTCAAAGCCTCGGACTATGTCTTCATCGAGTTCAAGACCGTATACCGCCAGGATGACAAAGCCTTTGTTTCGCTTCTCAACAGGGTGCGGGACAATCTCGTGACCGACAAGGACATCGCGGAAATCAACAAGCGATTCCGGGAACAGTTCAATGAGGACTATGTCCACCTTGTCACGCACCGGCGGCAGGCCAGGAGGATAAACGAGTCCAGGATGGAGGCCCTTCCTGGGAGGTCGTATTCATTCCATGGTTCAGTTGAAGGGTTCTTCTACAAGAAGGATTACCCGGCACCTGAAGAACTGATCCTGAAGAAGGGGGCGAAGGTCATGTTCGTGAGGAACGACGACCCCCACGGCTACGTGAACGGAACCTTCGGCATCGTAGAATCCGTCAGTTCCTCCCATATCAAGGTCCGGACGGAACGGGAGGGGCGGCTAGTAAATGTGGAACGGGCCCGCTGGAACTATGAGATATCGGAGTTCAACACGGAGACCAACGAGGTGGAGACGACCGTGGTCGGATGGTACGAGCAGTATCCGCTGATGCCCGCCTGGGCGATCACGGTCCACAAGAGCCAGGGTCAGACTTTCGACCATGTGATCCTCGACCTCAAGCGGTGCTTTGCCGAAGGCCAGGCGTACGTCGCCCTGAGCCGGTGCCGTTCGCTGGAGGGGATAGAACTGTCCTCCCCCATCTCGAGGAAGGCCATCAAGGTGGACGGCGTAGTGGATGCGTATCTCAACCGGGTGAGAAAACAATGGTCCATCACCGACGTCAAGAACGCGATCGTCGCCGACCAGGCGAAGCCCAAGGAGCCGCAGCTCGTCTACGATAAGGATTGGGTCGCCGAAGAGCTGGACACTTTCCGCAGGGCCCGGGCAAGGAAGGAAGGACGCACCTGCAACCTTGTCCTCAACAAGAAAGAACTACGGTATCTGGCCAACAAGGCCCCAAGGAACAAGAAGGAGATGAAAGCGCTTTACCCGAATGTCAGACCCGAGACCGTCGCAGACTACGGCGACGAGATCCTGAAGATCATCAAGCGGGGGTTCAAAAAGCAGAAATCCTGAAACAGTCGAACAACAATCAGAAAAGATTGATCATGGATAGTATCGAATTAGCCAAAAAGGCATTGAAGACCATTGGAACACGTTCGTTCTCATGCTGGCTCTACGGTGGCGACTGGGACACCTACGAACAACTGACGATGACCGAAGGAGAGCTCCTTTATCTCATCAACAAAGAAGTCGGATTCGATTCCGCTTTCGAGGGGTTCGAACTCGTGGAGACGGACGTCGAGTCCCAGATCAACGACATGGCGAGAGAAGGGGCCTGGCCGGACGGCGGACCGATGGCCCGGGTCAACGGAGTCATCCCCGAAGAACTGGAGGATCTGTCCGACGACCTGGAAGAGCTGGACTTGGACGATGAGGACGCCGTCAACCGTATGCGGGAACGGCTCAAGGCCATCAAGGGTGGCGATTATACCTTCTCCTTCGATATCGTTGACGGGAGCTATTCCTACTACTTCGCGGAGGACACGGAGGAGGAGATCCACCTGACAGCGGAAGAGGTTCTCGGACTGCTGCTGGGTGAGCACGGCGGCTCCCCCGTATTCGACGGGATCTGCTCGAAGGCCTTCGACGAGGACCTGATCAACGACAAGGCCGAGAAGGCAGGCTTCGCGGACGAGCATGACAACGTCGAGGTCGGAGGCCGATGCGAGGCAATCGACCAGTTTGTCGCCGCATGGGGCACCCTTCTCGACAAAATAGCCGAAGATGTGGTGACCGAGGAGAACCTGGACCTTTGGCTGCGGTACTTCGACGATGACAACAATCTGGAAACGGATATCGAGGAATGGGTCGAAGATGAAATGAAGGAAGAATAATCTCATCCGAGTGGTTACCATGAACGATTCGCTCCTGCAAGGATTCCGGCGGTTCGACCCCCTTGCCGACTCGCCTTCCCTCATACCCGACCTTCCGGGCAACTACATACTCGTCATGCGGGACGGCTGTTCTCTTCCCAACCTCGGAACCGACCTGGCGATGCGGGAGTTCGACGGGCTGCGCGTCATCTACACCGGAATCAGCAAGAAGAGTCTTGGGAAACGCATCGGGCACGACCACCTGAAGGGCCATTCCTCCTTCTCCACCCTACGCATCAGCCTGGGATGCCTGTCCGGGTTTCCCCTCATCCCCCGGGACAGGGAGCCGGACGGGAAACACTTCCGCTTCTCCCCCGAGGATGAAAAGTCCCTTTCCTCATGGATGAGACAGAACCTCGTCTTCTACTTCAAGCCAAATGATGAGTACGCAATGATGGAAGACTTGTTGATAGCACTGTTCAACCCTCCCCTCAACCTGGACAAGAACGAGAATCCCGTCAACGGCGCTTTCCGGGACCGGCTGAAGGCCCTTCGGCGGAACCGTCCCTAGTCTCAGACAATAAAAAACAAGAACAATGTCCCAAACTATCGATCCGGAACGGATGAACAAGGCCGTCCTGCTCGCCGACGGCATGACCCTGGTCATCGTCGCGACCGGCCTCCTGGGAATCACCGCCTGGTTTACGGACCACCCCGTCCTATTCTACGTCACCGCCGCCATCTGCACTGTCGCCACCCTCCTTTTCGTCGGGGGCATGCTGGTGCTTGGGTTCGGAAAGAACGGAGGCGGATTCATTCCAATCGCCGTTCTTCTTCTCATCATCGGCCTGCTCGTCACGCATGGAATCCTTCCCGGCATCCTCCTGGGAGTGTCCTTCTTCGGGTTGTACGCGATGGCACCCATCGCTTACAACCACATCCGTACGAACATGCTCATCCGGGCGCGGAACAGGGAGCAGGAGAAGCTTGACGAGACCCGGGACAAGCTGTTCGACATGCTGAAGGACGACGGGAACAGGGACGGACGGATCGACCACATGAGCTCCGTCTATGACCGCCTGTCAGCCCTAGTGGAAACCCTCCTGGACAAGACTGACGAACTCCGTTCCCTCATCCCCGACATCGAGCGGCTGAAGGATTACATCGCGTCCCATCAATGGCACAAGGACCGCGAGATGGACCTGGCAGGGGCCGTATCGCCGGAGACCAACCGGTCCGTCCTCTCGAAGGATGGCCTGACAACCCTTCTTCGGGACCTTGACGGCCTCTGCGAACAGTTCGGGGATATAGGCAAGGACCTATCATCCGCCCTGGAAAACAAGAAGCCCGTAAAGGAGGACGACGAGGAGGTCTCCTCGGAATAGACCGTCCGTCAGGAGATGTGATCTGTTTTTTCGATTCCGAGCTCTTTCATCCGCTCGGGTGAAAGATAAAGGGCGATGGGTTCGAATCCAAGCCACACCTGTTCTTCCTTGCCGACTTTCAGGACTCCAGCCTTGTTGTCCACGGACAAGGTCTCGAGCCTTTCGTCGATCTCCTTAGGGACCCTATAGTACTCTCCCTCGTTGTCGGGGTCAATGATGAACAGGTCCGTCTTGGTTATCGCGTAAATACCTTCACTGAGCGGATAGATGCACCGGTATTCCTCGAACCTGTCCTGGATGACCACCCGGGGGGATTCGATCTTCTCCCACAGCCGCTTGGCATCAGCCTCGTCAACTTTCCGCAAAGTTCCCAGCTTGAGATCGAAGCCGGCTCCTCCTACGTAAGGGTGAAGGTCGAGTTCGCCGGGGGCTTCGCTATCAACCGGCTCGAAGCTGTAGCTGGCATAGTCGTTGTCGCCGAGCGGTATCCCCATGAGTGACAGATAACTCCCTCTGGGATGCAAAAGATGGAACACACGCACATCCCCGTCATAGAAGAACTGGCCATAGTACATGGTCCTTCTCACCACGGACGGATGGACCTCGTACTCGATGAAATTGTACCCCTGTCCGCCATAAATGAACTGGTAATAGACATTCTTCTCGGGAATCGACCTGCCCACCCAGTTCTGCCAGAGCCCGTCCAGGTCATAGTAGAACAGGACCTTGTCGATTCCAGTCGGACGAGTCGCCCTGTCGACATTGTCCAGGACGGTCGTCACCGCCTGCAGAAAGAAGAACCGGCTCTTCCCGAACGACGGGTCCGCCCCCTT
>JAEEGL012357061.1_pt1 | contig 14102 bp, 5 predicted proteins | sample 9134231 | NCBI WGS metagenome assembly JAEEGL01 (sample SAMN16246548, study PRJNA631951) | gut metagenome | biome: gut microbiome; feature: rumen; material: fiber-attached | host: Bos | place: Iran: Karaj | collected 2018-10 | reverse complement strand
TGGCTGTTATTCAATAAATGTTGACAATACTCTTCCTTCAGTGGTTTCAGCTGTTGAGTCTACAATCCTCACGAACGGAAATGAAAACATTGAAATCACTGGTACTGCTTCGGATGCTGATGCCGGTGTGGACGGAGTTGAAGTAAAACTCACTGTCGGCACTACGGCTTATTCAAGCACTGACACTGATTCAAAAATCACAGTCACGACAAACACGGAAACTGGCGATACAGACAAAAACTTGCATTGGAAGGCTGAAATCGACAAATCTGTATTCTCTGATGAAAATCTTACTTCCGGTACATACACGGTTTATGCAACGGCAACTGACAAAGCTGGCGATGGAAACAAGCAGACAATAAGCGTTGCGAATATCACCGTAGATAAAAAAAGACCTGATGTAACCCTTGCTCCTCCGACAAGTGCCGACACCACGAGCGATGTCCGCAAAATCAACGGCACAATTGATTTGAGCGGAACAATCAAGGATGAAAATCAGCTTCCAAGCGTAGCAATCGTCGGCATTCAGTATGCAAAAGCTGATACTGAAAATCTTTCAGACGAAGACGATACGGGCTGGACGACACTCACAAACACATCAAAGGGCGAAATGTCGAACCTTGCTCTTTCTGGTGACTACACATTCAGCGTCAAGAATTTTGACACAACGAAGATTGAAGCGAAGGATGATGTCGCTTACTACATCCGCGCGAAGGCAACTGATCAGGCTGGAAACATCGGATATTCAGACAAGCTTCCTGTCACAATCTCTCAGGATTCTGACAGACCGATAATTAAGATTACGAACCTCACTGATTTGGGTGAATCTGCTTCTCCTCGTTATGTCCTCAAATATGGAACGAAGTCTCAGATAACCGCAATGGTCACTGATGATGACGGAATAGCTGAGATTTATATTTCTGAGGCAGAGTACAAAGGAACTGGAGATAAACCTGTCACATCTTCATATTCAGCAAATAATGGAACGATTACATTCACTCCTTCTGCGGACGAAACCGAAAATAAAAATGTAGACGGACCAAAATCTTTCTATATCTATGTAAAAGATACGGCAGGAAAAGAGTTCTACACAACTTATTATGCTTCTGCCGGTACTTCTGAAGATGAGGAAGCCGCTGCCGCTGAGATTGCGGCTGCTGCGTTGGCGGCAAAATACCTCAATGTTCCGAAAGTAAAAATCAGCGAAACATCTCTCCAAGATGCGGATAACGCTAAAGTATTCACTTACCGCTCTGACTCTACATCACCTGTAGTCGAGGACATTCAGGCTCTTGCATACAAATCTGATAAAACGACGAAGAACGGTGGTGCGGTTGTTACAGGTACAGGTGCAAATGCAACAACTGCTTATACTGCATTTGAAAGCGTGAACGCAAGTTACATTATCGGCGGTACTGAAAAAGAATGGGCACAGTTCAAGATTATCGCAACCGATGCCAGTGGAATTGACGGAATCGCACTTGAGATTGCTTATACAAAAACTGACGGCACAGAGAAAACAATCATGCTCCGTTCAAAAGAATCAACGACAATTGCAGACAGCAATTATACAAAGGACGGAGAATGTACGGAAGATTCAAAAGATTCTAAAAAATCTACATGGACTACGAGTCTCATTGACTTCAAGGATGTTAAGACTGGCAGCGTAACGATAAAAGTCATTCCGTATGACAAACTTGGTCTCGCTGGAAACGGAAACGCAACCTTTGTTGTTGACAACTCTGCGCCTCCAATTTCTATAACAAGTCCTACTAGTGGCGACGAAAAAACAGGTATAATTTCTATCGTAGGAAATTCTTATGATGAAAATGTAGGTACTGACAGCATCCAGTGGCTTATCCCGACCAAGGCACAGGTAACTGAGGCATCTGCAAAAGAATCAGATGAAAAGAGATTTGAATATCTCAAAAATCTCGTACTCACGCTTGAAGACGGCACTAAAAAATCAAAGTGGAACGGAACTCTTGCAGACAGAACAAATGTAAGCGCTTCTTCTTGGCAGTTTGATTTTGACGGAGAATACAATAAGAAAACATCAGACACTGAAAATTTCATATTCTATGATGGAAATCCAACTCTTGATGTTTATGACAAGACTGATTTCGCTTCTAACGAAGATTGTACGACATCAGGGCTTTACTATCTCCCGATTTACTTCATGGCAACGGATAAGCTTGGAAACTATTTCATACTTGAAGATTATGTGATTCACCATAACCCAGACGGTGATAAGCCTAAGGTAGAAATCACATATCCTACAAGCGAAAACTATGATGCTGGTGAAGAGTTTGCTACTCTCGGTGGTGCAATTTCTGTAACGGGTAGCGCGGAAATTCCTTCAGGAACAACGACTGTAAAGAAGGTTTATCTGCAGATTGCAAAAGATGATGATGATGATTTGTTCTCAGAATCTGACAAGACAATTGCAAGTGATGTTTACGGATTTACTGTAGTTGACGCATACTCTGTAATCAACAGCATTAAGCAGACTTCATACAACCCAACAGACACGACCGGTGAAAATAAAATGACTGATGATATTGCCAAATCATTCGGCTTTGCATCAAAGGAAACTCTTGACGCATGGTGGGGTATTGAAGTTACTAATACGGCTTCTTGGCGAATCCAGATCAATGCAGACGGCAAAATGAATCCATCTGGTGAAAATGACACCAATAATGTAATAATCCGTGCCAGCGGTGTGAACGCAAACGGTAAGTTTGGTGCATGGACGGCAGGTGACGGCGTGGTTTCAATCCACATTGACAACAAGGTGCCTGTAATTTCTGCCGTTGTAAAACAGTATGAATCTGCAATTACTGCTGATCCAACAACAGAACCGACAGCCGTTGCCAGCCAGAACTATGCGGCTGATATGTTCCTTCGTGGTGCTAACTGGTATCTTGTTCTCGATGCGCGTGATGAATCAGGAATAGACACGGTAAGCGTAAAGAACGGTGTTAATAATGTCTCTGGTTGTCACGAAATGGCACTTGCCGCGGACTCTAACGGAAAAAGTGGAAAACGAGTTTTCATTCCTATTGATACAAGCGTTACGGCACTTACATATACAGTTGAAGCGAAGGAAATTGAGGGAACAGGTACTGGTACTGCACATACAACAAAGGCAACTTACAGCTTTAAGATTGATAACCATGCTCCATCGCTCGAAAACATTATGAACGGAACAAACACTGCGCTTTCAGATGATGAACAGAATTCCGTTCAGAACTCGAACTCTGTCTTCACAATCAAGGGCGTTTCTGACGACCTTGAGGAAGGTTCCGGCGTTGAACATGTCGTATTCTACTTCATGCGAAAGAACGGAACGACAGGAACAATCGGAACGGAAGTCGTCATGGATCCGTTGATTACTCCGACAACGGCAACAACTGATGGGGTCTCAACAACCACTTATGGAAAGATTGAACTTGGTACGCTTGAAGAAGTTTCAATTGACGGAACTACTGAAAAACTCTATGCAGAAAAAATCAGCGGACAAGTCTCTAAGGATTCAAACGGCTCATTCAACACATTCACTGCTGGTACTGTTACTAATGAAGTGTTCACTGCTGGTGATAACTTTGATAGTCACATCCGTGTTGGCGGACTTGTAAAGATTGACGGACTTTTCAGAAAGATTGCAAGTGTTTCTGGAAATGTAGTTACTTTCACTCCGTCTACTACGGCAGCTTCGAATTGTGACGCATATTTCCCGATTGCGCAGGTAATCGATGCAAATAACACTGCAAAGAAGAATTCCGACAATCCATTCCAGTTTGAAACAGGAAAGGATGATGGTGACGGAATGCCAGAGTCATTCACAAAGAGTGGCTCAAAGTGGACTTGGGACGCATCAATTCATTCTGACAACATGCCTGACGGCCCGGCAACCCTCGTAATCCTTGCGTTCGATGAAGCTGGCAATGTTACAGGAAAATCTTACAGTGTGATGGTCTCAAATAATGCACCGCGCCTTGCAAAAGTATTCCTTGCAACCGACTTGAACAGTAACAACAAGTACGAGAACGAAGAATTCGAGACTTACAACATCCTTGGTGCGGAAGAAGGTACTGAGCAGGAAAAATATACACTCAACTTTGCTTCTTTCAACAAGAAGTACGCATCTTCAACAGAAGCATTCACAGTTAAGAACAAACTTGTAGTCGTTCCTGAACTCGTAGGTGGAAACGGCGACATTAAGATGGTTGCAATGAAGGATGCGGAAGCAGCAACTGCTGTTAAAGATTCTGCCAATGGAGCAATTTCAGTTTCTCCAATCACAAAGAAGACTGCGACCGGCACTTCAAAAACAGCCCTCGATTCTGCGACAACAATCACTGCGGACATCTTCGCGGCTGCTGCAAGCGGAAACAAATTCTGGGCTTACGAGCTTACAAACAAAGAACTCGTCGGAAAAACGACAGACCCAGTCGAAAGCGACGATGGAACAGGAAAATCATTCTCATTCACATTCTGGGATTCGACGGAAGAGCGAACTCGTGGTGAGGACTCACAGAATGCCGTTCTCCTTGTGGAAGACTTTACATTCGATTTGGTTGACGGCACAGCTCCGACAGTCGTTGTCAATCCGTTCTACTGGAATGGCTTGAACAGCAACTCAATCTACGGCTCTGCTGATTCGGACAATGTTTCTTCTGTCAGCGACTTGCTTGGTCATATCGAACTTGAATCAGACTGGACTGCAACGGACTCAGAAGGCAATAAGCTTACCGGCTGGGACGGAAACACAAGTGGAACAGCCCTCGATTCAGACCCGAAAGTTTCTGGAAAAATCACATTCACAGGAACGGCTTATGATGAACATGCGCTTGGTTCTCTTATTGCTTCATTCGGAACAGCATTCTCTAATGTTGAGATTGCAACTTATAATCCTGCAAACTCAACATGGTCAGTTGCTGCTTCGACAATTGCCGCTGGTTACGAAGTAACATTGAGTGATGCTGGAACTATCTACAGTTATGATGGCTCGGCTCAGAAAACAGTTACATCAACTTCTTCTACATACGGAAACTATTCTGATACGGCATACTTCGGTCAGTCTGGACACAAGGTTTACTGGACTCTCAGCGTTGATACATCAAAGATTACAAACCAAGTTGGAGCTGATGTAAATCTCACTGTAACTGCAAAAGATTCGTCAAACAACACGACAAGTACAGCTTCTGTAATCGCTGCCAATACAACCGACGGCTACAAAGTAACCGACGGAACAACGAACGTGCCGACATACAGAATGGATGTCGTGCCGTATGTAACGGAAGTAACTACAAGCTTGACAACTCTCAAGAGCAAGAATCCGAGTGTATTCAACCGAACTGCAAGAGGTCATTACCCTGTGCGTAGTGATGAAACCGTTACATTCTCAGGATTCAACTTGAATGGTAATACAAGTCTTGCTATTTCTGAACTTTTAACTTCTGCCAAGTATAACATTGAAGTAAGCGGAATTTCTGCACTCAACAACTTCAATAACAACAATGCAAGGGGAAGTTATGAGACAGAAATCTCGAATGCTAGTTCTTATAACATCAAGAAGAATTACGCTTACAACCGTCAGCCTAACAATGACAACAACAATTTGCTCACTGATGACATTTACTTCGATATCTGGGAATTCAACAGTTCTGCTGCAGTTCCAATCAGCGGTAAGATTGAGCAGCCGGTAATGAAGATTCGCCCAACCGACGGTAAGATTGGCTTTGCGTTCGTAAATGGCCCGTTGTATTTCAGCATGGGTGGAAGTGAATCAGTTCAAGATTATTCTTATCAGTATTGGATTGCAAGTTATGACTTCTTCACATCTGTAGGATTTACTTATGATGATTATGGTAATTCATGGGGCTGTGCAGCCGGTGGTGATATTAACTCTGCTTCAGCAGATGCTTTTACATTGATGTCAAGCAAGTTCGGTATTGGACGTTATTATAATCATGCTTCTTACAGCGGTTCTAATACTTTGCGTTTGGAGAGAATTGGTCAAACTATTAATTCAGTATATGAATTTGATAAACAACGGATTCAGTCTCCGTCAATTGTTACTACCGTGGATGATTCAAATACGAATGTCTATATGGCATATTACGATGCAATGAATGACGAGTTAAGATTTAAGAGTGGCTCTATAGAAAAAGAACAGAAATCTTGGGTACGAAAAATTCAGGAATTAGATGGAACTGGTTATACTGGTGCCTGGGTTTATCTTGAAGAAAATGATACAACTCTAGATTGTGCACAAGATGATGTTATTTATTTCTGTGATGAAAACGGAAATGTCGATGAGGATAAAGGGTGTTATAGGTTGCGTGGGTTATATAAAGATGAAGCAATATATAATGATGCTCCTGCTAATGGTAAAAAAGAATGGGCCTTCGTAATGGTACCTGCTACTAACCAGGATGCTGATAATAATCCTAGTAAGATGACACCATTTACAAAGTCTTTAGGAAAAGCCTCAACAGACTACGATTCATATGCGCAGGGGCATCGAGCTGGTTTTAAAAATATTTCTAATGACAATGTTTATATAAAAATTATTAAGGCAACTAAAACAGAATTTGGCCAATTTAAGGATTCCGCAACTTCTGCTATGCCGAATTATGATGCTTCAAATGTAAGTATTATTGCTGGTGCAAAGGCAACAAACAAAACAACAGGTTCGTATGTAAGTCTTGGTGTTATTCCGGCCAAGGTTAAAAATGGAACTACAGATACTGTTGTTGCAGTATGGCTTGATCAGACCACAAATCCTGCATTGCCGACGCTTCGTTATGCTTACAATAGTGACCCAATCAATAATCCTAATTCTTGGACTTATGTTGACTATGTATTCCCAGAAGATAGCGAATATGCAAATGCCGGTGAATATTGTAAGGTTGCAGTTGATGCTTATGGTGGAGTTCACATTGCGGCTTATGACCAAAAGAATCTTGATTTGATTTACGCATATCTTCCTGCAAACAAAAAAGGTGCTGCTTCAACCTCTGACTTTGTGACTTGTGTTGTAGATTCTAACGGTGTAGTTGGTTCAAACCTTACACTTGATGTAGGAAAAGTTTCTACAGACGGAAATGTAATTCCATACATCGGATACTATGCAACATCTTCAATCAAACCTAAGATTGCGTATTATGTGGACGGTTTTGCTTCTGAGTCAACTTCTATTTCCGCAGGTTCTGCCGACGATGCATTCACCGGAGCGTGGGAATGTGCAACTATTCCTACTGCAAATACCGTTGAAATGCAGAGTAACCAGCACAACGACATTAATATCGGACTCTGGAAGAACGACGGAGTTATAGCTAATTCTACAACAGGAACATCAGAAGCACATAATACTTCAAGCGGTTATAATTCGACATCATATGGTCAATGTTATGGTAATGGAACAAAGAATGCGGTTCTTGGTTATGCAATAAAGAGTGGTACTTCCGACCATATCGAAACCGCTCAAATGAAGTAGCACACTTCCTTTTCCCAGAAAAGGAAGCAGCCCTAAAAAAAATCAACCCCGACTGAAAAAAGCAAAAACTTTTTCCAGTCGGGGTTTCTTTATCTAAAGCCGCTCAATGTCTTTTTGGGGAAGTCCAGTAAGTTGAACGATCTGGTCAACAGACAGTCCCATTGCGAGCGCATTTCGGGCCATTTCGATTTTAGCATTGTGTTCGCCCTCTTGCAGGCCTTTTTGTAACCCCTGTTGCATTCCTCGTTCCAGGCCTCGTTTTTCTGCATTGTACATTTTGGCGTTGTGGTCTTGCTGTGCGATAAAAATTGAATTCTGCCTTGCCCAGTTTATTTCATCCTGGCTGACTGTTAAAAGTGAAGACTTTGCGCTCATAAGACCTCCTTCGGAGTGAACTATCTCATCGATATATTTCGTGTGCCGCTCATCGTCCGCATACGACAAGAATAAGCCCCATTTTTCGAGTTTTGAAAGCATTTCGATGGGTTTTCCGAGCAGCTTGTGAATTTTAATCAAGTCGAAGAAAATCACATTGAGCTTATCAGAAAGTCTGCTCCCGTTCTCTTTCCTCATATTGTACCATGACAAGGGTGAATTGTCATCTTTGTCGAACTCAAAATTCAAGACTGAAATCTGATATGCCGCAGGTGTATCCCATCTGTCGCCGACATGATTGTTCGTGCTGAGAAGCCTTGCAACCTGGATTTCTGCCCTGTCTGCATAGTCGTAATCTTCCTGCCTGCTCTGCATTTCAAGGTCAATCCGTTCGCCATCATCGAATTTTACGCTTACATCAAAACTCATTTGTGCTTCCGTAATAATTTGAATGGGCGGTTCGTTTTGTGTCAGCTGAATTTCTTTTACGGAACGGTTCAGAATTGTCGAGATGAAATCCTTCAACGCTTCGTTTGATTCCTTAGTGTCGGCTGTGAACATTGCTTTGAACGACGCATCGCACCTAGGGTTGAGCAAGGCTGTAGGGCTTGGCCTAAGACTCCGCTCGGAAAAATTTGTTTTTTTCATAAGAATCTCCTGTATAAAAGCTGGAGAATTCCCCTTTAGAATTCTCTATATAGTTATTGGTTTTAAAAATGCGTTTTCGGCAACAACTGGAGAAAATTCTTTGAAAAAAGTGAGAATTTTTTATGTTTTAAGGCTGGAAAAACAAATTGAAAATTGAAAAAAAATCCCCGAACACAAAATCTGCATCCGGGGACGTGTTTCTTGTCGATCTTATCTGCTTAGCTTATCAAATCCCGCAAGCAGCTTTTCCGCCACTTTCAGAATTTTCTCGCAATCACCGGCTCTTTCGCCCTCTACGTTGAGCGGCATTACCGGGTCGTGCAGGGATTTTCTGAGCAAGAGCCAGCCTTTTTTGTCTTCATCTTGGAAGGAGATTCTTACTCCCTCATACGATTTTGGAAGAATCATTTTGGCTTCTTCTGCCCGCTTCTTGAATTCTTTCAGCACATTGTCACCGTACGAGCCGAAGTCCTCACAGTTTATCTTGTAGCGGATTTCCTGCGCTTCAACTAGCGGAGCGAGCTTTTCAATCAGGCTTGCGAGCGTTTTTCCCTGCTTTCTTTCGTTTGCGAGGGCAATTACGATTTTTACGGCAAGGAAGGCTCCGTCGTCAAGGAAGAAATTGTCTTTGAGCGCACCGTGTCCGCTTGTTTCCATTGCGAGCGGTGAGACTGTTCCTTCGGCGTTCAGGCGCTTGCACTCGTTGATTACATTTTTGTAGCCGCGTTTGAAACAGTGGTGCTTCAATCCCAGGTCTCTTTCGAGGAATCGCGTGAGCCTGTCAGATGTTACTGAATCCGTGATGATTGTGCTTCCCGGATATTCAGGTGCGAGAATGGCGGCAACAAGAGCTATGATTGCGTCTCGGTTGACTTCGGTTCCGTCCGGGAGAACGGCTGACATTCGGTCAACATCGGTGTCGAAAATCAATCCCAAATCAGCCTTGTTTTTCAGCACGGCCGACTGAATCGCTTCCATCGCCTTGGCGTTTTCCGGGTTCGGGATGTGGTTCGGGAACATACCGTCCGGTTCAAGGAACTGGCTTCCTTTCGTGTCTGCTCCAAGAACATCAAGAATCTTTGAGACGAAGAATCCACCGGCTCCGTTACCCGCATCAACAACGATTTTAAGGCCCTCGAGCGGTTTTTCTCCACCAACTCCGTTCTTGATTGTTTTTGCGAGGTGGTTTGCATAGAGCGAAATCAAGTCAAATTCTTCGGCCTGTTGTGAGCCTGATTTTTCGGAAAGACCTGCGGCACCAGAAAGAATCTCCGTGATGTCGTCGTGCTCAAGTCCGCCGTCTTTGTCGAAGAATTTCAGTCCGTTGCGGTTGAATGGAAGGTGGCTTGCGGTAATCATGATTGAGCCGTCGAATTTCGTTTCCGGAAAGACGATGCTCATAAACATCGCGGGGGTCGTAGACAAGCCGCAGTCTACGATTTTTACTCCGCAAGAAGAAAGGCCTTCCAAAACAGCCTTTGCAAGTGAACTTCCCGTGATTCGTGAGTCCCGGCCGATTCCCACAGTAAGCGAAGACTCGCTTTTGCCGGTCTTTTTTGAAAGCCAGCGAGCGAAACTCTGCGCAATCAGATTGCATGCGAGGGGAGTGAGGTTCACGCTTTCTCCCTCGACTCCCTCACATGCCACGCCACGGATGTCACTTCCATTCTGTAACTTCATTAAATCTTTTTCTGTCATATTTTAACTCTCTTCCTTAAATTATTTCTATTTTTCGTTTTCGCGCAAGTGCCCGAGTGATCCGCCCGGATGCCATTTGACATACTGTTTCGGATCGAGGTCATAGTCCATCTGAAGATAGAGACTCAAAATCTGAAGGATGAAGGTCTCCGCTATGATTGACATTCTCGGTGCCCGGTTCAATGGTCCGCCTTCTTCCTTGACGCCAGCGAACAAGAAGGCCGCGCTCTCTTTTGCCAGCCATGACTCAGCTTTGCCTGAAACGCCGATGATGTGGCATCCGTTGTTCTTGATTGCGTTGACGGTCGCCTTCATTTCAGCAGTTTCGCCTGAGTTTGAAATCATGATTACGATGTCACCCGCAACAAGCTGACCGCAAGAGCCGTGAACAGCTTCCGTTCCGTGAAGGAAATAGGCTGGGGTTCCTGTTGAAGAAATTACTGAAGCCGCGTAGCCTGCAATGTGCGCCGGCTTGCCGATTCCAGAAATGTGAAGCCTGTTTCCGCGTTTTTTTGCCTCGATAATCAGTTCGGCCGCTTTTTTTACGGAATCAAGGTCTACATTTGAAAGGAATTCGTCCGTTTCCTTCTTTGATATTTCGATGAAATTTTTGATTGCATCAATTTCCTTGCTCATTTTTTGATTGCTCCTATTTTTCTAGTGGCGTTGTGTCCGGGATTTTAAATCCATGCTCTTTGTTGAATTTTTTGACTTCTTCCAGGGTTGGAAGTGACGGCATTGCGCCAGGTCTTGAGACGGTGAGGGTAGCGACACAGTTTGAGAAGTCGAGTGCATCCTGAATCGTCCAGCCTGAGCAAAGCCCCGTGCAGAATGAAGATACGAAGGAATCTCCTGCTGCGGTCGGGTCAACTGCCTTGATGCTGTTGATTGTCGGACTGAAAATCGTCTCTTTTTCGTTCATCAAGACTGCGCCCGCCGTTCCCATCGTAATCAAAACATTCTTAACGCCCTTGTTGAAAAGAACTTGAGCCGCCTGTTTTGCCTGGTCCCGGTTGAAGTCCGCTCCCTCATGGTCGATTTTGACACCGGTGAGGGCAGCGGCCTCATGCTCGTTCGGCGAAATGTATGTGATGTTCGACAAAAGCGAGTCTGAAAGCGGCGCACTTGGAGCCGGGTTCAGCATGACAGGAACTCCCTTGTCGTGGGCGTATTTTGCTACAAGCTCGTTGATTTCCATAGGAATCTCAAGCTGTAAGATTACCAGGTCGTACTCAGAGATTGAATCCTTGAGGAAAGCAACATCTTCGGGTGTGATTTTCATGTTCGTGCCCGAAAGAACGATGATTCGGTTTCGTGTGTCCTGGCCCGGCTTCTGTTCCAGAATGATTACTGAGCAGCCTGTCGGAGTGGTTTCATCGTAAGTCACATGGCTCACATTGATTCCAGCTTCCTTGCACACTTTTATCATGTCGTCGGCATTGGAATCTTTTCCGAGTTTTCCGACCATCGTGACATCAGCGCCAAGCCGGGCCGCCTGAACAGCCTGATTTGCGCCTTTTCCGCCCGGAGCCTTGCTGAAATATTCGCCAAGAACGGTTTCGCCTTCTTTTGGAAAAACCGTCGTCGTGGCAATCTGGTCCATTACAAAGCTTCCGACAACTAGAATTTTTGGTCTTTTCATAAAAATCTCCGTCTCCTAGAGTGCAAGTCCGAGCCGTTTGCGCCAAGCGGTTTCCATTCGGTGCAGGCTTTCAAGCTCGATTCGGCCGTTTTCGTTCAAGAGGGCCGGATCCTTGCTTCGGGTTACAAGAGTCATCGGAACATCGTATGCGTTCTGGTGCCATTTTGCGCTTACAGGGTAGCATCTTGCTTCGATTACGCCGCAGAGGGTGAGGAAGTCCATGAGTTCGCGGGCTGTTTCCGGGTCTTTCTTGAAGTTGTTGTAGAGCCAGACATATAGGTCGATGTGGCAGTTTGCCATTACGCCATTGTAGCCGTCGTAGCCGTCAATCAGCGAGTCCAAAAGGGTAGCCGTGTTTGCGTTGAAAAGCGAGAGGTTTGTTCCCTCAACGAGCTTGATTCGTCTTTTCTGGATTTCGCGGGCGCAGGAAACATCTTTGAGGAAGACGAGTTTTCCTGTTTTTGCACAGTCGGCTAGGAAATCATCAGTCAAAAGGCGAAGGTATGGAGCCGGGCATTCGTACAAGCCGAAAGTGACCTTCGGAAGCTGACGGAATACATCTTCAGCGTTCTTTCTGAATTCTTCTTCACCTTCATCTTTTTTTGCGAATCGGTTGCTTACGAGAACTACGGCATCAACTCCGGTTTCGCTCATTTTTCCAAGTTCTTCAATCTGCTTGTTGTGGTCGTCGGCAGTGTGACCTGAAGCGATAACCTTGATTCTTCCCGCTGCCTGTTCGACTACAGCCTTTGCCAAATCGATTTTTTCCTGCTCAGACAAATAGAACATTTCCGAGCTCTGGCAGACGGCGAAAATTCCTGAGCTTCCTTTTTTGATGTACCACTCGACAAGACCTTTTACGGCCTCATAGTCAATCTTGTTGTCAGCCGTGAAAGGCGTAATCATTGTCGGCCAGCAGCCGTTGTAAATCTTAGACATAAAAATCTCCTATTGCGATCATTGAGCGTTGTCGAAGTGACCAGTATGGTTTCGACAGGCTCAACCACCAATTTATTAAATCATCCCAACCATTCTAGGCAGGAAAAGAACTGAATTCGGTACGAATGTGATGAATGCAAGAACGGCAAGAAGGAAGATGATTGGAATCAAAATTTCCTTCATGACCTTTGAAAGCGGCGTGTCCGAAATGTTTGCCGTGATGAACAAGAGCATTCCGAACGGCGGCGTTGAAAGGCCAATCATCATGTTGAGAGTAACGACCAGGCCGAAGTGAATCAAATCGATTCCAAGAGCAGCCGCAACAGGAATCAAAATCGGAACGAAGACGAGCTGAATCGTTGAAGTATCCATGAACATTCCCAGGAAGAGAATGATGATGTTTACGATGATGAGGAAGCCGACTTTTCCGAGATTCAAACCGATGATGAAATTTCCGAGGTTGTTTGCAATCTGTTCGCGCGCAACGATGTATGAGATGACCGAAGCTGCGCCAATCATGAGCGAAACTGAACCTGTGCCGGCGACAGTCTCCTTGATGATTTTCCACAAGCCTTCCCATGAAAGGGCTTTGTAGACGAAGAAGGAAATGACGATTGCGTACAAGCCTGCGATTGCACCAGCCTCAGTCGGTGTCATAACGCCCGTGTAGATTCCTGCGAGAAGAATTACCGGTGTCAAAAGTGACGGAATAGCGCCCAGAGTTTCCTGGAAGAAGATTTTCCACGGAGTTTTTCCGGCAGCAGGGTAATTTCTGAGGTGAGACATGATTGTGACATAAATCATCAGTACGATTGCAACGAGGATTGCAGGAATCATGCCGCCCAAGAAGAGCGCACCGACCGAGCAGTTTGCGAACATTGCGTACATTACGAGAGGAATTGACGGAGGGAAGATAGGTCCGATTGTAGCCGAAGCCGCAGTGATTGCGCATGAGAAGCCGTCATCATAACCTTCTTTTTTCATCGCCTCGATTTCCATTTTTCCCAAGCCTGAAGCGTCAGCAAGAGCCGAACCTGTCATTCCCGAGAAGACGAGTGAAGCGATTACATTTACATGACCCAAGGCACCTTTTCGGCCGCCAGAAAGAGCATTAGCAAATTTGAAGACCTTTTCAGTGACCTTTCCTGAGTTCATTACATTTGCCGTGAAGATGAAAAGCGGAACTGCAATGATGACATAGTTCGTGTAGTAAGTGTTCATTACGAAGTCACAGACTGAATCGAGCGAAATGCCCTTGATGACGAAGTAGAACGCTCCTGCAACAAGCATACCGAT